>Ga0307928_10000105_pt1 | contig 50046 bp, 75 predicted proteins | sample AceLakmetagen232_FD_201815 | JGI IMG/M metagenome (GOLD analysis project Ga0307928, IMG submission 201815) | Saline water microbial communities from Ace Lake, Antarctica - #232 | ecosystem: Environmental > Aquatic > Non-marine Saline and Alkaline > Saline | place: Antarctica: Ace Lake...
CTTGATATAAATTTAACCCAAGTATATAAACCATCTGTTCCTGTACTATCTCCACCAGTGTGTCCACTTGGAAAGTCGGTTTTTTTATAAGCTACTATTACTACTCCAGAACCTCCATCACCTCCGCCTTCTGAATCAGTATCAACAGCTCCACCACCACCACCACCTAATCCATTAGTAGCATTTTCCCCTTCAATACTTCCATCACCGCCGCCACCAGCTCCACCACTACCGTGTCCGCCAGTATCACTTGCACCACCTCCGCCACCAGCATATGTTACAGCAGAACCTGTAATAGAATTAGAAATACCATCACCACCAGCACCACCTGTAGTACTAATAGCATTTCCCCCAACTTCAGAAGCTCCTCCTCCACCACCACCAGACCTATTTTGATAACCATTTCCACCAGCATAACCTTGTCCAACAGTTCCAGCACCACCAGTTCCACCATTACCTTCAGCACCACCTCCGCCACCAGAACCACCAGAATCACCACTGTAATAAGCACCGTGTCCTCCTCCTATTGCTGTTAATGTACTAAAAATTGAATTACCAGCAGTAGTATAAGTAACACCACCAACACTACCAGCTCCAACTGTAATAGAATATGCTTGTTCTGTAACTATAAAAGCAGCATCATAAATCATACCGCCAGCTCCTCCGCCGCCGCCACCATAACCATAACCACTAATACCGCCGCCGCCACCAGCTACTACTAATACTTTTGCTGTCATATATTTTATTCTCCAAAATGTTTATTAAATTTATTATAAGTTCTAGTATAAAATCCTTTTTCTTTACTTTCTTCTTTAACTCTTTCTAAATTTTCTTTCTTTAAAAACTTTAAATGTTTTACAGGACTTAAAGAAACAAACTTTGTTCTTTTTTCATGAAAATAATTTATTGGACAAGCATAACCTCTATATCCTTCATAACTAATATTTGGTATCCATTTAAACGCTCTAACATGAATCATATGTTGAAAATGATGGTCTAATCTAACAGTATTTTCATCTCCCCAACAATATTTCATTTCAAACCAACAACCTTTTTTATCTGATTCCCAAAACTTTTCTAATGTTTCCATTAAATCATCACAATATAATTCATCAGAATCTGGAAAAAGAACTATATCTGGTTCTACTTCATCAACTAAACGAGCTGTAATTTCTCGTTGGTAACCTTGTCTCCAAGGTTCATTAGTAATTATATATTTTTTAGTATTTTTATTCGAAATACAAGCATTTTTTGTATACTGTGTTGCATTATTAAGATTAATATAAAAATCACTAGTAAATTTATTAAGATTTTCTAATAATCTATCAATAAATTGGTCATCATGATGTGCCATGATACAAGCTACAATTTTACAATCTTTAAATTCTTTTTTCATATTTTTAAATTTGTACAATTCCAAAACCTGGTACTATATTTCTACCAGCTCTACCATAATTTAATGCTACTTTAGGATATTTAATTTCTTCCCAAAACTTAGGAACTCCACAACCTTTATTAGTAATATCATGCATTAATATCAATCCACCCTTTTTTACTAATGGAACATACATTTCGAAATCTTTTTTAACTCCTTTATATGTATGGTCACCATCAATTAATAATAAATCATAAATTGGACTAATACTTTTAACTTTGTTTAAAACTTCCTTATTGTGTGAATCACCAACTATTAATTTCCAATATTTTCTTACATCATTTTCTATTTCTCTACCTCTACGCTGACTATCAATAGATATTAATAATCCATTATCATTTTCTAATAATGCCGACAAAATTGTTCTAGTACTTTGAGATGTTGAACCAACTCCTAATTCTAAAATATGTTCTGGTTTAGATTCGAATACAATCTCATATATAAATAAAACATATGATTGCATTGCTCTTCTTTTCTCTTTTAATGTTAGTACTAACTTGTTCATCTTTGTGAATGATAATAAATAAATGTTGGTTCTTCTAAAATAACAAACTTATCTTCACCCTCACCTTGATAAATATTCTGTATGAGCTCGAAATCATATGTAATTCTTCGTTCTGGTCTGCCTTCAAAATAACCATACTTTCTAAACATTTCTCTTTGATAAGCGAAACTTCCTAAGTCACATTGCTGTGGAGCTACTCTTGTTTTTAAAATGTGTTTATAATTTGGGTCTTGTTTTCCATCCATATTCTTACCTCTAATTTCTGTATAAACACCAATCATTGTAGCTTCAGGATTTTCTTCATATGCTTTATAAACATTCTCTAAATGATTTGGTTTAAATAAATTATCATCATCCAAAAAACAATTATGAACTGCAACAGAATTAACAATATAAGAATTATCTTTTTCAACTTCTAAATTATAAACGTATTGACCACCATCATAATTAAGTCGTGGCATTTTTTTATTCTCTATTTTATCTATATTAACTTCAATATATTTATTATTAATATTAGACATTAATAAATCATTAAGTTTTCTCCAACTATATGCACTCAACGTAGCACAATAAGTATCATTAGCATTACATATCCTATCATAAATAATTTGAAATTTACCTTTCTTTACAACAAATACATTATTAATTTTTAATCCAGAAATTTTACAGAGGTTAACAAAATCATATATTAAATTTTTACTAACACTACTAACTGTTTTAGTATCTCCTTTACTATTTCCATCCCCTTCAATATAACCTTTAATAAAAGCTAATCTATTTTTCAAATTCCAAGTAAAAACAAATTTTGGTATTTTCTTTTCTTTAGCATTTTTTCCAAACCAACTAATAAATAATTTACTAAAACTTCTAATATTCAATCCAACACTTGTAGCCCATCTAGTATAAATAGTCGGTATTCTATTAAATTTATTTATACAAATATCTTTTACAAAATTTATATATTCAGTTTCATTATTATTAAAAGTAAATCTAATTGCACTATCACCACCACATCCTTCTGCTAAATATAATCCTAAAAATCTTGCTAAATCTTCATCAACTTTATATTTCCCAAAATAATCAGAATTTTTTAGTGAATTATTTTGATTATTTCCATAACAATCAAAATTTAAAAAATCATCTTTATTTTCATATGGATATAATAACTTATCATCTAAATTTAATTCATTTGCTTTAATCCATTGTTGCTTTTTGCTTCTATTAACTAAAAATGGATGTTCTGGAGTACATTTAATACTACTATTTTTAGTACTTATTTGTATTAAAGGATTATTTCGTTCATAATATCTTTTAGATGTTTTTTTAACTTGACAAAATCTTCCTTTATGAGTTTTAACTAAATCACCAACTTTAATATTTTCAATTCGTTTTTCTCCATCAATAGTTTCTACCAATACATATCTTGGAAAACATACAAATCTACCAGTAGCATACATAACACCACAATTTCTTGAATAAGCACCAAACCAATGCCTTCGTTTTCCCATATCACAGAAATATCTATCTTCACCTAAATCTTTATTCTGAAAATGCTCTCTTATAGTAGGACTATTGTCATTTACAATAATCAATTCCCAATCTTTAAATGTTTGTTTTTCTAAACTTTCGATTGCAGCCAATGTCCCTTCTATATTCCAAGCGGCGATTATAACAGAGAACATATGACTATACGGCTTTCGTTTTCTTTTTCCCATAATTTTATTCTTTATTTATTATATTGGTATATTCGTTTTATTATCTACTTGAGGATATGGTTTTCTTTGTTTTTCTTTATTTTTTCTTTCATCGTGTCCTTCATAATTTATAAAATCTTCAGCATATCCTTTATTTGGTTTTTGAGAATGTCCTATATGATTTGCCCAAATATCTCTAGCAAATCCAGCTTTCAAATCATATCTAGAAACTATTTTTTTAAATTCTATATCTTCATTCCATCTTCTTCTTCCTAAACATTCAGGTACTTTTTCAAATAAACTTTTTCTTTGTATTCTGTAATAAGCAGAACAAGCTCTTTTGGCATAACCTATTTCACAATCACCAGTAAATTTTGTATTTATCATTCTTGCTACTCTCATAGCTACAGCTCCGTGGTCTGGATTTCTTTCAAAAATATCTATCATACTCTGTAACCAATCTGGTTCTGAATCAGGTGGTATCAAATCGTCTTGAGTCATTATAAACAATTCACTTTTTATATATTTAAACGCTTCATTATAACAAGCACATAAACCAGGATTATCTTTCATTAAAATTACTTCATCTATTCTATTTTTACTTTTTAACCTTTTTAAAAATCTTATAGTTCCATCATTAGAACCAGCATCAACGATGACTAATCGATATGGAGTTTTTGTTCTTTCCCATATTCCTTCTAAAGTTTGTTGTAACATTCTTTTACGATTAAATGTTAGCAACATTATATCAATTTTCTCTTTTGTCCTACGCATAATATATCAGATTTATTTTTATTATGTTTCATTTCTTTTCTTAAATTTTTACATTCTAATAAGTCATACCATAAATATACAGCTATCAATTTTCTTAAATTATTTTTTGTAAATGCTACCTTATGAGTTGGTTCTAAAATAGTCATTCTTTTTAAATCGCAATCTGGAACTAATATTGCCATTATGCCTTTTGGTTTTAAAACTCTATCCCATTCTTTAAGAACTTTTTTAGTATCAGTCAAATGTTCTAAACAATGTGATGAAACTACAAAGTCTAATTCATTATCTTTGAATGGTAATTTATATGCTGAAGCAACTATATCAGGATTAACTTTTGAGTTTATATCTATACCTATTGCGTTATTACATTTATATTTATCACAACCTATATCTATACCACGACCTATACAATATTTAGATAAAAAATTAACTCTTTCTTTTATTTTTTCTTCAGATTGGTTCATTTGTTTTTGGGTCTAATTTAGGATATGGTTTTCTTTTCCATCTATCTAAATATGATTCTTTATAAAGTGGATAATCTTTAAAATCTTTATATCCTTTATTTTCTATCATATAGCCCAAATGATTTACTCTGATATTTTTAGCATAAGCACATTTCTTACCAATAGCAGTCATTCTTTTAAAAAATTCTATATCATCCCAAGTTCTATCACCAAAACCACCCATCTTCTTGACATCTTCCATTTTTTGTATTCTTAAATATCCACCTAATGATTTTCTTGGATAAGCTAAATCTGGGTGTTCTGTATTCCAATTTACAGATGGAACTTCTTGAGGTCTACAATCTATTCCGCCGTGTTCAGAATATTTCTTTATTAAAGATAATAATTGTTGTAGCCAATCTGGTTCTAAATCTGGTGGGATAATATCATCATTAGTTGTTATAAAATATTCTGACTTAACAAATTGAAATGCATAATCGAAAGCTCCAGCTATACTTCTTGTCTTTCCATCGGTAATAGCTACAAATAATTTATCAATTCCATAATTAGTATTTACTAATTTATCCAAATATTCCTGAGTTCCATCAGTAGAATTATTATCAATAATTATCATTCTAAATGGAGTTTTTGTTCGTTCAATAAAAGCATTTACTGTTTTTTTCAATAAATCTATTCTATTCCAAGTTGGTGTAATTATATCTATCATTTTTTTCTTGCTACTGCATAAGTATCAAATAATTCCACACCATTAATTCTAGTACATTCTATAATTTCTAATCCTGCATTATTTAATAAAAATTTCATACCATCTGGAAATATTCTCCAACAATCAATTGGGTCTTCGTGAAATCTACGATAATTTGGAACTATTATACAAATTAAATCTTTTGTAATCCTTTTTATTTCATTTACTATCTTTTGTAAATCTTCTACGTGTTCAAATGTATTACCAGAAATAATTATATCAAAACTATTATCTTTAAATGGATAATGATATAATTCTTTAGAAACTACATCAACATTGTTACCATCAATAATATCAAGTCCTATAAATTCCCAATTAGGATTATCAAAATATCTTCTAAATATTAAATTCTTTTCGGGTGGTGATACATCTAAACTTCCTACTTCAAGAATTTTTAATTTCTTATTTGGGTCAAGATATTTTTTAACAAATCTTTTCATTGTATATAAACATTCATAATGCATATCATTCTCTTTTTATTCCTACATAAATTAAAACTTTTTTACGCTTATCATTAACATCTCTTAATAATTCACATCTTATAGCCTTGAAATGTGGTTTAAATAAATAATATAATATATCTTTTGTAAATGCGTATTTATGTCCATTTTTTACTCTAATATTTTGTGGTCTTGTTTCACCATCTGGAACTATAATAGCTATATGTCCACCTATCTTTATTACTCTAGCCCATTCATCAACTGTAGCTGGTGCATTAGGAAAATGCTCTAAACAATGACAACCAACTATATAATCTAATTGATTATCATCAAACATCCATAAATCTGAACCATCGTGTACTATATCAACGTGTTCACCATAAGGATAAATATCTACTCCCAATGCAGTTGGATGACATTTTCTATGTTGACCACAACCAATATCTAATCCAAAACCTTTACAATATTTTCCTAAAACATTTTGCTGGTCTAAAGTACTTTCATTATCATCTCTACCATTACTAACTACCCATTCTTCCATTCTATTTAATTCGTGCCTATCATATGGATGATTTATTTTAATTGGATAATTACTTCGTCTATCAATGTCTGCATAGGGTTTATCAATATGCTGTTGCATTTTAACTTCTCCACTATAAGTAAAGAAATCTTTTTTACCTTTTTCAAATCCTTTATTATCTACCATATATCCAGTATGGTCAGCATATAATTTTGTAACCATTGCTGTTTTCTTTTTTAAAACATTTCTAGCAATATCAATAAAACTTTGACTTTCCCAATGTTTACGTGTTCCAAAATCAACACCTTTTCTAAAGTCATCTCTTTTTTGTATTCTAAATACAGCAGGTAAACTTTTTGGAGAATTGACTAATTCCTTATCTTCATCAATAACTAATCTAGCATTTCTCTGTATTCTCATACAAAGTCCTGCATAATCATCCTCATATTTTTTGTAAATGTGCAATAATCTTTCTAGCCAACAAGGTCTTAAATCTGGTGGAATTAAATCATCTTGAGTAGTAATAAAATATTCACTCCTTACATATTTTAAACCTTCATTAAGAGCCATTGGCAATCCTAAATTTTCATCTAGTGCTAATCTCTTTTGAACATATCCTAATTTTTCCATTCTATTCAAATAATCGTGAGTTTCATTATTATCTTTTGAGCCATTATCAACTACAATTAAATTAAAAGGATACAATGTTCTTTTATTTATTTCTTTAACTGTTCTTTTTAATAGATGTAATCTTTCAAATGTTACTAATATAATATCTATTGGTTCTTTTTTTTCCATATCTTTATTTTAGTTTGTTATAGTTCTAATTCTTTCCATTCAATATTGTCCATTATTTTATATAAATTATATACATCTACTCTTTTATTATAATTTTTATCTTCTATTTTTTTTGAAAAATAAGCTCTTTCTGTTTCTTTGTATCTTTTATCTTCGCTATATGTTAATACTTTATAAACTTCTAATCTAGTAAGATGAAATAAATCAATCCAAACAAATGGTGGAAAACAAGAGAAATGAAACCAATCACTTTGCTTTATTGTTCCTTCAGCAATATAGTGTATTGATTTAGCTCCGACTTTCATTACTCTATTCAATTCACAAAGTGCTATATATGGTGCAATACTATGTTCAAGGGTTTCTTTAGAATATACAAAATCAAATGTATTATCTTCAAATGGTAATTCGTGCATTTCTCCACGAACAATTTTATTATCTTCCATCTTTGCATCTTTAAATTCATTTTTATCGTAAGTAATACCAATAACATCAGTAAATCCTCTTTCCTTTAATACTTCTAATTCACAACCATCACCACAACCAAGCATTAAAATCTTTTTATATTTATATTCTTCTGGAATATTGTTTACTGCTTTTTCTATTTCATTACTACGTCTTTCACTCTTTTTACCTCTATTAGTAGGATATATGGCAGAATCAACATATTTTAAAAACTTTTCTGTATTCATAATATTTTTTTTAAATCTTTATATTTTATTGTAAATATATAAGCACCTTTTTTATATAAATTGTCAACCTCTTTTAATTCAAATCCTAATGCCTTATAAAAATTTTGTGCTACTTCATTGTCTTTAGCAGTAAATCCAAATACAGAATATGGTTCTAAATTTTCACTTTTTAAATAAAGAATCATTTCTTTAATTAACTTTTTACCATAACCTTTTCTTTTTTCATAAGCCTCTATATCAAATAATTCAATATTATTAGCAGTTCCTAATCTAAAAATTATATGACCCATATCACCAAAATAAAGTGTATGTACTTTTTCAAATGGTTTCATTTTTTCTTTTAATTCATTCATCATAATATTTCTTCTAATCTTTTTTTAATAGCTAATGCCATCGCTTCAGGAGTGTATCTATCTATTGCTAATTTATAAGCACCTTTTACATCTGGTTTTAATACACCATAATACATTTTTTGTAATTTATCTTTTAAATCTTCTAAATTATCTGTCTTAAAATATATAGCAGTATCTTCAAAACATTCCTTGCAAGCTTCTATATCTGATAATAATAATGGCTTTTTACAATAAGCAGCCTCTATAGCACTTAAAGTTGCATTACTTTCCTCATTAGCAGCCATAACTAATAATCTACATCCTTTTAATATTTTTATATATTCTTCTCTGCTATATTTTTTCGGATGACAAGATATATATGGTATTTTTAAATCTTCGCAAGCCTTCTCAAACAAATTAAATCTTTTATATCTTTTATCTCGTCTTGAAGCTTGAACTACATAATCACCAGTTATATTTTCTCCATTTTTAAATTCATCAAATACAGAACAAGCATAAATAGTATAATGTTTAATTCCTAATTCTCTTTCACACAATTTTGCAGTATCATCAGAAGCAGTCCAAACATCAATACTCTTTTTCATAAATTCAATTAAATCTAACCAAACACCTTCTGTCTTATTAATAAATGAAAACCAATCCCAATTATAAGTAATTATTGGTATATCTGGATATTTATTATGTAGCTTTTCAAAAAGTTTAATAACAGATTGTGTCATACAAATAATTACATCACAATCACTTGTACAGTCATTATCAATAACTTCAACTCCAACTTTTTTTAATTCATCACTAACCCACCATAACCAATTTCTATTAAATGTATATTGACCTTCAGTTGGAAATAAAAAACTTATTTTCATATTTTTTGTAATAATTTCTTACATCTTTTTTTATATGTAAAATGTTTTCTACAATGAAAAAAACCATTTAATCTTATTTCTTCTCTTTCATAATTATGAGTTAAATAATAATTTATCTTTTCTTTTAATTCTTCTAAATTTCTATCTTTATAAAGAACTAAATGTTTACCATCAATAAATTCTTTTTCTAATCCTTTAACATATTGAGTTATTAAAAATCCACCACGACCTAAAGTTTCATAAACTCTATTACTCCAATATCCATCAGTATCGAATGTATTATCACCTATTACTATTTTTGTATTAGCAAATAAATCATTTAATTTATCTTGACGAATTATCGATTTTTTATTATGACCTACAAGTTTGAATCTATTACCATAAGTATTTTTCAAAAAATCAATTAATTTTTTTCTTGTTTTTACATGATTATAATTTCCAACAAATAAAATATCTATTTTTTTTTCATAATAATTACTAATATATGCTTCATCTTGAAATATTCCTTGTCTAATACATTTATGATTTATACCTAATTCTTTAAATTCTTTTTGATGTCCTCCGTCAGTAGTAAAAAGATAATCACATTTAGTTATCCAAGGTCTTTTTAACCAAGATTTTTCTCTTATCGTATTTATAAAATTGTCAAAGAACCAACAAACTGTAGGAATATTTATTTTCTTAAATAATTTTTCTATATCCCCATCTATTCTTAACTTTGCATATAACAAAAAATCATAATTATTTTCATTAATTTCTTTTAGTATTTCTCTATTTGTTAGTTCTCTTTCATTTAATCTCTTTACATAATGTCCTAATTGTTCAAATGATTTTGCTATATATTCTTCTGTGTTCCAAGATTTTAAAAAATTACCAATATATAAAATTTTCTTCATATTAAATCACTGTCTAATTCACTAAATTTTGTTATCCTTACACCTCTCATACAGATACCTGCATATTCTGGATTTGCTTTTATTGTTTCTAATTCTCGTTCCAACCAACAAGGCGTTGTTTTTGGTGCTATAACATCATCAGTACATACTACAAAATAATCACTTTCTACTCTTTTTAGTGCTCTTTGATAACTTTTCCCAAGACCTAAATTTTTTGATAAAAATATTACTTCATCAATTATTTCTTTCTCCATTGCATCTAATAACCATTCCTTAGTTCCATCATAAGAATTATTATCAACAACTATTACCCTATGAGGATACTTTGTTCTTACATTTATTGCTTTAATAGTTTTTTTTAATAATCTTAATCTATTATATGTCACAACAATAATATCAATTTTCTTTTCTCCACCAATATCTTTCATAAGTTTTATAATTAGTAAATCCTTCTTTATATCCATTATTAGATAGCTTCCAATGAAGTACTACAAATTTATCTTCTTTTGAAAATACACCAACTTTATAACTAGCATTTTCTGCTCTTTTAACAAATTCTCTTGACTCCATTTGCTTATCACTAAAACCAATCTCTTTCATAATTTTAGTATTGTGTATTCTGAAATTACTAGGACAATTACCGTGTCGTGAACTTGTTATTCCTTGCATAGATTTTCAAAAACTTTTAAATATTTGGGAAGCATATTCTTCCAACTTATACTTTCAGCATATTTATCCATTAAATTAGAATAATAATTTATTTGCTTTGGAGACCAATTAATTACTTCATTTATTTTATTGAATATATCATCTTGATTAAAATAATATCTATCAATTTTTCTATATAACATTAATTTATCTTGTTTATATGGTTTTACAAGTAAGTCTTTAGGTAAAAATGTATTGTTAGGATATACATCACTTGAAATTACTGGCATTCCACAAGACATAGCCTCTTGAATAGGTAAACATAAACCATTAAATTTAGTTACCATAATAAAAATATCTCCTTCTTTATATAAATCTTGATAATTTACTATATCGCCCTCTAAGACTTTTATATTAGAATTACTATATTCTATAGGTACTTGACTATTTATGGTTAATTTAACGTTTTCTTTTAACTTAGAAAGTGCATTAAGTGTCTCTTCAACATTATTTCTTTCATATCTACCACCATGACCAATATTAAACAAAATATTTTTAATATTAGATATTTTTCTTTTTTTTAATTTTTCTCTATTTACTGGTATATTTAAAAACACCTTAGACCCATTAATAACATCATAATCCAATAAACTTGGACAAATATACAAATCAGGTTTAGGTGCTTTATCTTTTAGATACTCGTACATTGGAATCAATATACTTTTGACACCCATTTCCGTGGCAATGTCAAATGTATTCCAATTATAAGGAGTTTCAAAGGCAATAACTAAATCTAATCCATTTAAAAATTCTCTAACCTTTTCGTCACTAAACTCCTTTTTATCGAGGCACTCTCCTTCAGGATATCTGTCTGGATAATATTTATACTTTCTGTTAAATAGTAATATTGTTTTTTTTGGTTTTAAATGGTCATAAAATTCTTGAGTTAATATACCAAGACCACAATTATCTGCTCTTCCTATTATTCCTATTTTTAACATATCAATAATCTTCGTTAAGTAAGACTTCTAACTGATTCGAATAAATTGAATCTAAATTAGTAATCCTCATTATTTTCTTTTGTTGTTGTAATGGCTTACTACTTAACAATTCTTGATGTATTGTTTTAGCAAGATAGCCATATTCACCGAGTTGTCTATAACTAAAATCAGCTTTAATTACAGAACCAAACGGATATCCTAAACAAGTTTTACCTTCTTCACCAAAATCAAACAAAGCTGGAAATGATTTATTTAGAACCAATAATTGTTTACACATACTTGCTTCTAAAAGAACATTCGAACATACTTCGCTTAAAGTAGGAAAAATAAATATATTTGAAATCAACATTAAATCCCTAACTACTTGTCTTGGTACTTGTCTTAAAGTTTCCTCAGACAAAGTTGAAGTAAAAAATATTTCATCTTCTGTCAAACCATGACGTTTTGCCAATTCTATTTTTTGTTTTATTTTATCACTTGCATTTTTAGCATTAGAATTACACACTATCAGCAACACTTTATTATTTAATTTTTTTAATGCACCAAATACTCTTATGACGTGGTCTAATCCTTTACTATCCATTCTTGTAGAACATAAAGGATATGTTTGTATAATATCTCTATTAAATAAATCAATTTTCTCAGATATTTGTTTTGTAATATCGTGCCAGTCAAAGAATAATGATGGGTCTTTATCATTAAATACTACCCTTACATCATCGACATCTAAACCAATTGATTTAGCCCACCTAGATACATCAGTATAATTCATATAGATATATTTAGCATGTGGCATTTTAATATTTAGATTATCCCTATTACCACTATGAGCCCAATGTATCCATTTAGTATCTATATTGCTTTCCATAATTGCTGCTCTATGAGTAGCATATGATTGTAAGTACATTAAATCGTGAGTAATTACCACATCATATTGTGATAATTCATCCTTAATAAATTTTATTAATATCTCCTTATACTTTTCATTGACCACATTCTTTTCAAGTTTGAAGTGAGGGACTAGAGTTTTCATTTCACACTCTATCCCTCTGCCTTCACAACCTGTCTGAGCATAAAATACGACATTATGCCCATATTTTTTAAGAGTTTTAATTTGGTCAATTACATCATTTACCAGAGAATATGATTCTGGCATTTTACGAAAAGTAGTAAAAATTGCAATTTTCATTTTATTGTTTTGTTAATATTCTTTTTTTATATCATTAAGCTACAGTAGTTGTACTACTTGTAGACGAACTTGTTGAACTTGAACTTGAACTACTCGTTGAACTAGAAGTACTAGACGAAGTTGAGCTTGATGAGCTAGAACTTGTTGAACTAGAAGTACTTGAACTAGATGAACTTGAAGTTGACGATGAAGTTGAGCTACTTGAGCTTGAACTTGTAGAACTAGACGAACTAGAACTTGTCGAACTTGAAGTTGATGAACTCGATGAGCTAGATGTTGACGAACTAGAGCTTGATGAAGTTGAACTTGAAGTACTTGAACTTGTCGAACTTGAAGTTGATGAGGTAGTTGAACTAGAAGTACTTGAACTTGTTGAACTTGAACTTGATGAACTTGTCGAACTTGTAGTACTAGAACTTGTTGAACTACTCGTAGATGAACTAGATGAACTTGAAGTACTAGAACTTGATGATGAACTTGTTGAACTAGATGAACTTGATGAAGTTGAACTTGTAGTAGATGTAGTATAAACAGGATAGCTACTTGGAGTAAATAAGAAACCCCTTACAGCAATTAAAGCTGAACCAGTAGCGGCATCAGCTCTTCCTCTAATTCTAATTCTACAATGTTCCTTTACAATTATTTCTTGACGTAAATGAAACGACTCAGCATTCATCTCATTGATATTACCAATAGGATAAAATCTCTCTATATAATAAGTCATTCCACCAATTGTTACTGGCTCTTGAATATACAAACCAGTAATAACTTCATTGTCATTTGCAGTACCATCAGCTAAAGATTTTTCTATATCAGTAATTACAAAATATTTGTCATCTGGTACATAGTAATAACCATTCATTGATTCTGTGTATATCTTTAAAATTCTTAAATATAAAGTACCACCACCAGTTCCTTGCAAATCAATATTTCCAGAAGGAATTATAATAGTTGTAGATGTAAATTTAACAATTTCTATTCTAATTGGTAACAATATATCTGTTGCTAAAACAGTATTAGGTGTAGTACCAGCTAAAAGTACATCTTGATAATCTTCTTCCCAACTAGTATTAAGATAATGAACTCTTACTACTTCAGCACCGAATCCACCAAGTTGGTCTGCATTATCATCAGAAACAATTTCTAATGTAATAGCTGCCGCAGGTGCTACATAATTATTATCTGCATTGTAACAACCTATATCTTCCCAAGTAGTGCCAATAGCACCATTTCTTCCAAGTATTTTTACACCTTTACCATCAAGATATAATCTTCCACCTTCGGAAACACTTTGACTTACTCTGTTATGGTCAAATCCTTGTTCAACAAAACCATTTGCAACGTTTACAACTGTTCCATCCCTTTGAAATCTTTTACCATTCTGAGGACTCATATTTTGATAATCATCTGACATATTGTTTTTGTTAAATTGATTTAATTAATTAGAAAACGACCTCCTTTTATACTAGATTTTACTTTAGTATCATTCGGCGATGAACCAAATGTTTTAGTCGTTCCCATTTTTGGTTTGACTAGAAAATCTATGTTTTCTACTTTCCTTGCTATTTCATTTTTTATTAAATCGTTTGCGGTATTTTTAGATACGCTAATCATTTCTCCTTTATTGTTATTTTCGTATTGTTTTAATAAATATACTCTCATAATGTTTATTTTATTGACTTTTACCTTATTCTGTAACGTTCTGTTACAAGACGTTACGAAGTGTTGTAAGAAGAGAAGTTAAGTTAAGAGAAGTTAAGTTAAGTTAAGTTAAGAGAATAAAGCATTTTTTTATTAAAAATTCATTAAAGATTTCCATTAAGGGGGAATAAAAGAAATTACTCCCCCAATAATGAATATATCAATCTATTTACTAAGGTATAGTATTAAGACATTTGATTGCCCTAGCTTCTACTACAGTACCAGCGATTCTCATAACAACTCTAATTGCGGTTTGGTCTTTAGTGACTTTTCTATGTTATCGTAAGAGTTCTTTATCTCTTACTTCACTAGTTTTATATATATCTAGTGGTCGGACTATATCATCAGTTCTAACAATAAAATACAAAAAAGTAATAAACAAAAAGTTTACTACTTTATACATAACTATTTTAAATTTTTATACTAAATCATTTTTTGAATAAAATATTTTATCCAATCTTTTCTATTAAAATTAGTTTTACTATGACATTTACGGCAAAGACTTATAAGATTATTCTCTTGATTATTTTTTTTATTATAATCAATATGATGAATTGGTAACTTATATCCTAAATCCTTTTGTAATTTATTACATTCTTGGCAGGTATAATTATATCTTTTCCTAATTTTTTCTTTTAATTGATTATTAAATTCTATACCATAAGGTTCATAACTTGAACCATTATTCCAATTAGGATTATTACTACCTTTCCACAAAGGATTTTCTTTACCTTTATTCCAAGGAATTTTTCCTAACATTCCTTTAGGATTTTGTCTTCCTTGTTTATACTGCATTTTAACTCTTGTGCTAATTTTTCTTCTTTCTTCTGGATTTGAAAATCTTTTTATAGTTCCTTGTTTAATATTTTCTATAGCTTCTGGTTTAAAGCATTTTCCATATTTTCTTTTATTATTTGAATATCTAATACTTTTTGATTTATTATCCTTATTTATTTTTTCTTTAGAAGAATTACTGCATTTAGTAGTGCAATAAAGACAAGGGTCAGAATTAAATCGTTTACCCGTAACTTCAAATTCATTTCCACAATTATTACAAATTAAGATATATCTATACCCATTTCCAGACTTCCATTGTTTTTTTATTTTAGGTTTCATATAGGTATTATAGCATAATTTCAATAAAAATGCAATAGTAAATGTATAAAGCGTTGTGTTTGTGTATTTTATTGTCAATGAACAGTAGGATGTTCGTGGATTCATTACTGTCCTATTAGGACTCGGAATCTAGTCTCTGAACCTTCTAAGCCATTACTGGCAAAGCTAGGCTGCTGATTGTCTTTAAATCTGACCATAACGATTTAAAGATTTTCCAGCAATTTATCCTATTTATACTGCGCTCACTCTTTAACGCAGTTTCAGTATCATTAGATACCTTAACAGCCATTTGCTGTCTATCACCTAACCAATAAGCGTATTTGAAATCACCGAAGTAAATTTCATCTTCACCTAAGTTATTATCTTCAATAACTGGATGTCCGTAAATAGTAGCGGGTTGACCAACTGATAGAGGTTCTTGCCAAATATATCTGCCATTAGTATCTTTAACTTTTCTCAATTCACGAATGTTATTTCTATGAACTGTAAAAGTAGCATTATTTTGATATTTACGAGGCAATAGATATATCAAGTTGATTATATCGTCGAAGTCTAAATTACCAGCACAGGCAACAGTTTGAATACCATGAGTACCCAATGCATAACCAGCAGGTTGAGTTGTACCATTACCAGCAGTTATAACTCTGTCCTCTTCTGTTCCAAGAGCTTCAGAGAATAAATCGATGATAAGTTTAACAATATCAAACTGACTAGAAGCATCTGCGATTAATTCGTCTGATGCATACATAATTGCAGCACATTTGAAAGTGGTTAGCGTAGCTTGTCCAAAATGAGCAGTAGTTGTAGATTTTTCAACATTTTCATCAGTCCAGGTGACTTGTGGTCCTTCTACTAATGTAGGAATATTCATAATATCTCTAGTCATAGGGATAATACGAACTAAATTCCTCATATATGGCTTTTCTTCTAAATCTCTAATAAGTTCATTTTTAAACTCATCAGGAAATAAATCAATTATATTATCGTAATTTTTTTAATTATTACTTCTATATGTTTCCATATAGTTTAGACTATATCATTATCTATTTACATTATTTAATATTATTTTTTCACATTCAATTAAATTTTTTATAATTTGTGTACCAGTAAATCTTATAAATTTCCAACCTTCTTTTTCAATATTGCTTTGTCTAATCTTATCTTGTTTTTTTCTTTTATTATGCCAATATTCTCCATCGCATTCTATAATAAGATTTGAATTGTTTATAACAAAATCTACACAATATCTTAATATTTTAAAATCATATTTATACTTAATATTATTTTTTATAAGTATATTTTCTATGATTTTTTCAATATTTGTTTTTTTACCTTTGAAATATATTAATGAATTTTTAAGGACATCTGGATTTTCTATTAATAACTTTTTTCTAGCATTGCTCATATTTAATTTAGCTTTATCAGTTTTTGGTATTCCTTTCATAGCATCTATTCTTCTTTTTCTGATAATTGGATTTTTCCAATTCTCTTTATTTGCAATACTAATTTTTATTCTATTTTCTTTATTTTTCATTGCATTATTTTTAATAAGCTTTTTTCTAACATCTTTACGTTTAGCAGGATTTTTATTTCCTGTTATACTTGGTCTTTTTTGACCTCTTTGCTTATTAACATATTTTGCAACTCTTTCATCAGTTTCTACAGTTAATCCTTTATTCCAAGGTATTTGTTTTTTGAATGTCATATAATTAGTAGTGTTAATTATTTTAAGGGCTAATAAATAGACACTACCTATTTATTACTTACGTCCTAATGGAACCCATAATATTAAATTGTCAATGTAACAGATATTCGGCGCTCGTGGGATTATTATATTCTCTATTTAGAGTTTCAAATCCTAGTCGTTGCACCTTCCAAAAACATTTAATTCTTGGCTTGGCTCAGGATTGTCCTTTTCAGGAGTTTCCCTGAATTCACCGAATTTACTATATATGTTTACACACATATGGGGCTATATTTCCTTAACCCACCATCAGCAGCAACACCTTCAGCTAAAGCCTTTAAAGAAGCTTTGTCATTTTTAATAGCTGCTTGGAAAAATCCTATGATTTTTTCATTGGCAGTCATTTCACTAACATCTTTCTTCATCAATTTTTCTAAATTTAGAATACCAGCTATCTTTTTTTCAACTTTCTTTACTTTAGGAGTCTCGAGACTAGCAAGTCTTGTTTCTATATCAGAAAAACCAAGCTTTTCAATTACTTTTGTAGCAGCTTTATCAATCTTAGTTTCAAAATCTTCAATCTTTTTAACTTCTTCAACCTTTTCAACCTTTTTTACTTTTTTCTTTTTTAACATTATAGTTACTTTCTATTTAGTTTATTAAGTGCAAAATTTGAATTTTTTGCAATTGTTTTCAAAGCACGTAGTACAATGTCATTAGCTTCAACTAATTTTTGTTTAACTACTTTCTTTGGTTCTCGACCTTTAACTTCACCATTTTCTTTAGCTTTTACTGGAGTTGGAATAGTTTTATCACCTTCTGGTGTTTCACTTAAATCCAAAAGTTTCTCCAGAGCTATGGCTGCATTATTCAAAGCCTCAACGGCTTTTGTAATTATTATTTTATTTTTCTTAGATATAACACGTCCTACTTTTTCTTCTATATCTATTATTACTGACTTTGTAACTTCACTTGAAATACTATTAACTAATTCTCTTTGTTTTTCTATTTTATCTAAACTCTTTAATAAAGCATCACCTATTTCTATTTCATCATCTTCAACTATCATCTTAGCAAAATCCACTAATTCTTTAATATAAGCACCAGTATATCCTTTTGTTTTATCTAATATATTCTTTAATAATTTTTTATCAATTTTTCCAGCCCATTTATTAATCATATCTTTTCTTATTTTTCTATTAGGAGCTTTAAAATCTAATACATCATGGAAACGTCCAGGTCTATCTAATAATGCTTTTGGTAATTGTTCTGGGAAATTAGTAGTTAATACTGTTAACATACCTTTATTTTCAGATATACCATCCATTTCAGTTTTTAACAAATCAACAGCAGAGCCTTTAAGCCAAGTATCTATATCTTCTATAAACAATATGCTTGGTGCTAAATCTCTAGCTAATTTAAATGATAATGCTAATGCTTCAACTACACCAATCTTATAAAAGTCTTTAGATGATACCCAAACAAAAGTTGAATCTGCTTTATCCATCATTACTTTTCCAGACATTGTTTTTCCAGTTCCTGGTTCTCCTAAGAACAACATTCCTCTATTAGATGATTCACTCTTATTCTTATTAAGTTGACTAACTGATTTTTTTATAGAATTTTTTATATCATCATCTAAAATAACATCATCCCAATCTTTCTTAGTATTATCTATAAACTCACCTCTTAAAGAAAACTTTTCTCCCTTTAAATAATTATTTTCTTTTACCCAATTATGTACATCTTTTAATAATCCTTTATTATAATCCTTATCCTTAAGAGTGGTTACAATGTTTACCTTTAGTCCGAACCAAGTTGGACTAACTTTAACAGCAATTCCATCACCATCTTTATTTTCATAAAAATTAACTCCTTCGACTAAGAAATCATCTGACTTTTTAGAGTTTAATTTAATTACTTCATAAATTGGTGGCGATTCAGTTCCATTCCATTCGAAATTTCTAGTATCTTTTAATTTAAAATCACTAAATATATTTTTTAAACTAGCAAGATAACTACCTAATAATGGACTTGGTATTAAAAAACCATTTTTAAATATTTCTTTTACTTTGCAATCTAAGAACTTTGTGAATAAACTATATTCGAAAGTTGAAGGTGGCATTTCTACACTATCTACATCAAATGCTTTAGATAATGATTTATTCCATCTTATAAACTTTTTAACTATTTTTTCTTTTGGTTTCTTTTCTTTAGATAATTTTTTAGGTTTTTTAATAGTTTCTTTTGGTTCTTCTTCTTCTTCTTTTTTTGGTAGAGCATCTGTATTAGTTTTTGAATCACCACAACAACCTTTTTCTTCAATCCATTTATTAACTTTTTCTCCTAATTCTTTTTCTTCTACTTCATCTAAATTTTCAGCACTTTTTTCTAAACTTTTTAATGAAGTTAAAGCACTAGCATTAGCAGGAACAGCAACAGCAGATACTTCTAACAATTCATTCTTTTGTCCATCTTCCCTAGCTGGTATAAAACCAACGCTCCAAGCCTTCAATATTTGTGGTTTTGATGTAAACATTGCTTCTATATTTCTTGCTAATTCTGTAAATTTATGAAATATTGGTTCGAATATTAATTTTTTACCTTCAACTCTCATATTTTTAGCAATACCTATAGTAAATTGTGGACGATAATCATGACCAGCTTGTAATACTGGATTCTTTTTAAAGTTTTTTAAATCCCAATCATCAACTTTTAGACTATCACCAACTCTATCAATACTTTCATCTGAAGCAATAGCAACTAATTTACCATCTACAATTTCGGTTAATGCTTCTATGTGTTTTGTTTTCATATTATTAAATTAATTATTACGTCGCCTTCAGGCTTATTCTTATATATAAAATTATTTATTGCTTTTAATAGACCTACCTTCAATAAATATAGGAGCTAACTGACATCTACAATTATGCACAACAAAACCTTTTGCAATATAACTTTCATCTTCTTTAACTGAAAAATTATAAAGCATCTTAGGTTTTTTTGGTTTCCATTGTTTTGCACTATCAACAACAACATTAATTGTTCTGTATTTATCATTATGATTAGCCATAACCAACTTAACCTCATCTGCAATTGATTGTAAATTAGAATTTATTTGTTCATCTAAAAATCTTAAAACAATAAATCCATTATCTTCAATTTCTTTCTGTCTTTCTTTATCTTTTTCTATATCTTTATGCCAAAAATTACCATCACATTCTATTAAAATATTAGTATCCTTAACTCTAAAATCTGCAAAATAATATCTATCTCTTCCAAGAGAATCTACCTCTTTTTTCTTAATAGGATATTGTGGTTCTATTTCAATATTATTTTTAGTCAAAATCCATCCAGTTTTTTCTTCTAACCAAGTTTTACCATAATTTTTTGAACCTAATGACTTTGCTGCTTTTTTTCTAATTTCAGGATTATTTAATTTAAACTCTTTAATATTTTTTCTAGCTTCTTTTAATTGTTTATAATTCCAATCTCTATCACCATTTCTCCATTGATTTTTCATACTTTTACTAATTTTTTTTGACATTAATAAACGATGTTCTTCACTTGCCCATTGTTTTTTAGTTGTAGCCTTACTACTACAAGTATGATTACAATATTTTTGAAAATAAGGTATTAATTCATTACAATATTGACAATGATTTGCTAACATTTCTAATTTATCACCTTTTTTTATCTTATTAGCTTCAACCCATTTTCCATTACATAAAATTGGATGCTCAGATGTTAATGTTAAAGATTCCTGCATTCTTGTAGTTTTTTTATTCTTTTTATTTATTCCAAAATTAAATTTAATTGTTGTTGTATCAGGAATCTGTTTTGGTGTTCTTATTAATTTTGTAACTTTTCTAAATCTCTTTTTATGTGTTAAAACTAAATCATCTACTTTAATTTTTCCTATTTGTTTCCATCCTTTAGAAGTAAATATTGGTATTTGTGGGTCTATAAAACAATTTGTATGGAGAGGTGGGTATTCTGTTGTGTCATAATCCAATGTCATTTTTCCACCATCTGAACCAGTAATTTCAACATCTTTATCAAAAAATGATGAACCAAGTGGTACAATTGCACCAGTCATTGGAGCACAAAATTGACAAGCATCTGGTTCTACATTCCATTCTTTTGCTTCAACTACACCAGATTCTACAAATGCTCGTTCTGTAGCAGCAGAATTATATCTAACAGTTTCAGTTCTTGCTATTGCTTCAGCTCTACTTTTATTAGCAACATCAAATATATTATTTATTCTTTTTCCAATTTGTGGTATAGACTCATTATTTTTTAATCCTTCAGCTACTTGATTTTTAATAGCAATATTAGTTGTCTTAGTTACGGAATTTGAAAACTTTCTTGTTTCAGCTTTAAGTAATGTTTGTACTTCTTCAATTGAAGTATCCATAACCATATCAACACCTAAAAATGTAAATGTTTCATCAGCACTTTCTTTAAATAACTCTTCAAGTACTGGCATAACCACAGCTATTGTTATTGCCGCTTCTTCTACTTTATTCAATTGTAAACCTGATATATCTACACTAGCCTTAATTGCTTTTTTCTTGTTTAAATTTTTAAGAACTTTTTTTCTTTGTTGTTCAAATACTTTTTTTTGTTTATCACGTACTGGCTTTATAAATTGTCTTGATAAAGCATCTTTTACTTTCCAAAAATGTATTTTTTTATTATCAGACCATCTAATGATTTTCTTTTTCACATTATATATTTCTTTTTTAAGCATTTCCTTTACCTTTTCTTTCATTTCATTTTTAGATTTTTTAATCCTTTTTGCTTTCTCTTTATGTCCTGGATTTCTAGCATTTAATCTTTTTATTCTTATATTTGATATAATATTTTTATCTTTTTTACCTTTAACTTTTAATTCTACAAATTTAACAGACTCATGTGCCATACCCATATCACTATCAATTGGTATAAGATTAAATGGTTTATAAATTGAATCTCCTCCTTCGACTGGTGGCAATCCTTCTGCTAAACGAACTTCATTTGTAGTAAGCCATTTATCAATACCTTCTGTATAATTTTTTAATTTTACTTCTTCATCTTCTGGTATTGGATTAGTAAAATCTAAAAACATTTCTTCAGAACCAGTAAACATTGGAACATAAAACTCATTTAATTGTTCTATAATTCTTTCCATCTTTGGTTGAATAGTCCAACGTGCAAAAATATAATTAGCAGCTTTTGCCGAATTTCCACTCGCAGTTATTTTGCCATTACGTCTTGTAATAAAAATATGATTAGGAACTTCAAAACACCAAACCTTACCACTATAATTTATTTCTTCTTTACAATCTCTTAATTGATGTTCTTTTCTATTACTTATATTAACAACATATAATATTTTTCTATTTTCACGAGTATCGTGATGAACCTTTATAGAAACTGAATAACCAAGTTTTAATGCAATTTCTTGTACATCATCAGCTAATTGAATTGATGTTGTCGCATAACATCCACTATTTCTATCTTCTCTTTTATCCCAACTACCATCACCCAACATTAAAGCATCAAATAATATTCTTAATTGTCTTTTGTTTAATTTTTTAAATTGTAATGGAATTTTTTTTATATCACATCCATCTCCACAATTTTCTCTAAACCAACTATTAACTGCTTTCCCATAAACATTCCAATATGTAGCACCACTTTCAATTTTATATTCAGTATGAGAAAAACCAGTTTTCTTTAAACAATTTCTCATTTTAGAAATATTTTCTTCACTTTTTTTCTGACAAATAGTATGAACATATCTAAAATTTGGAGAAGTTTCTTTTAACAATCCACCTTCTGATAAAAAATATCCTAAATATTCTAAAAAAACATCACCATTAATTTTAACTTCATCTGATAATGTCTTATTATTTGCAGTCAATCCTTTTTTTACTTTTGGAATTATAAAATCATTTAATTCTTCTATCTTATCATCATCATAATTAAAATTAGCTTTAATATGTATTTCACTGTTATTAACTTTTCCAATTTCTTCTATTTTATATTCTTTTATTTTTTGTGTTCTATACCATATTTTATGATTAGGTGTAATTAATACATCAACATTTTTTGTTTTCATATGTACCATTTTGCCATCATAATCATAAACAAATTTTTCTTTAGGTATATGATACTCTATTTTATTTGTATCTTTATTAACAGTAGCTATCTTTTCATTCTTTTTTACTTCCCAATATTTTTTAAATCCATTTTCAGTTAAAACTTCAGTATCTTCTGAATGACAAGCATAATTCACTCCTTCAGTTTGTGCTAATACTGCTTTTGGAACACGGAAAATACCAAATATCTTATCTCTTGTAAATCTTTGTTGTTCCAAGAAGTCCATATCTTTTTGAGTGGTAGCAAATTTTTCAAGTTTCATATCACCAAATAAAACCATTAATTGTTGTGATTTTTTTGTTCCTTTATATTGTTCTTCTATACTATGCTTTAAAACTTTTTTTTGTTCATCATCCATTTGAACCACATTGACATTCAAAATAGAATCTGGTCTTGCAGAATTTTCAAAAAATTTACTATTCCATTCTTCAGCATTAATATCTACATCTACTGACCTTGCAGCAGCTTCTAATGTTCCTAATCCTCTAAATGGTCTTGCTGGGTCTGGAAATTTTATAAATATAATATTTTCTTTTGGTATAGTTATTTTTTTACCCATACCAACTTCATATCTATAACCACTAATAATAGTTTTTTTATCAGCTATTGGAGTTAACTTACTTGGGTCTAAAAAGAAAATACCAGTAACACCACTAGCATCTTTTTCTAAATACCAAGGAGATTCTCCAGTTAATTCTAAATAAGCAGAAGTTAACCAAAAATGGTCAAATTTTGTAGTAAAATCATTGACTTTATATAAAGTATCTAAAATTGGACTATCCGTAACTTCTTCAATTTTATCACCTTTTCTTTTATATAATTTTATATCTATTTGAGCTATCTCATCAGCTATAGCAGATGTACATGCAAAAACCCATCCCCTCATTTCTCTCAATAATATTTTCTTTTTTGCATATCCTAATTCATATTGTCCAGCACCATACAATTCAATACCTGCTGGATTTTTTTTAGAAACTTCTTTTTTTCCAGTGAAAGCATTGAAAATATTTTTTAAATATCCCATATTTTTAAAAGTAAATAACAAAAAAACATCTTATCATACGATAAAATGGTTCGTAAACCTAAGACGTTATCATTATCACAGCTTCGTAAAGCCGAGAACTTATAATTTCGTAAAACTATAAAGTTCGTCTATAAATTTTTTATAATTAACTTTCAGCTGAGGAGTAGTTTAAAGGATGATAGTCCTATACCTACTCCCATTTATATACACGTTATTAGAGTAGTCTACGGTTTTGCTAGATATTTACTAAATATACTTCATAAATATCCACTTAAGTTTGACCGTGAGGTGTTCTAAAACACCACTACTCTATATCACTTGCCATCAGCTCTAATGCCGATAGGGTCTGACGACCCGCAAGGAATAAAATCAGTAAGAGCTAGTCGTTATATATCTGTTGCGTGAAAATATAACTAACATCACTCTAAAGTTGCAACTGAAAATTAACTATTTTATATTTTGTATTTTATATACCTCTATTATACACCCAAAACGATATAATGTCAATACCTTTTACATTTTATTGAGTGTATTTCTTATATTATCTTTATTTAATATCATTAAAACATCCCCTCTGTATTTAACATTACAATTTTTACACATATATTCTTTCTTGCTATCAAGGTGTGGCTTGCTAGTTTTTGTAATTATATTATTACAACTTTTTCTTGGACAATACCAAATATATACTATTCTTTTATTACGCATTTTTTTTCTTGATAATTTCAGCAATAAGTGTCTTAAGTTCATTAATTGATAATTTAACATTATATTTTTCATTTAATTCTTTTTTTCTTAATTCTATTTCTAATTGTCTATTTTGTGGATTTATAAATTTAACTAAGTCATCTAAGTCATAAGCAACTGGATAACCCATAGCCCAACCTATATAACTTTTATTATCACTTTTATATTTCCATTTACCTTTTTTACTTTTTGGATTTAAAATAAAATCAACTTTATATTTTTTCAAATCATTAGCCAATATATCCCAATTAAATTTGATTGTTTCAAATTCTATTTTTTTACAACCAGTTGGTAATCTATAATCAGCATTTGAAATAACAATAAGTTTTAATTTATGTTTTGCTAAAAAATTTATTACTGGGTCTAACATACAAAAATTATGTCCATAACCAAACCAAGCAACTACTTTTGCATCTTCATTATTTTGAATAATTTGATTAAATAATTTCAAATCTATTCTATCTGGAATATAAATAACTGGCTTATCTGTAAAATGTTTTATATCTTCTGCCAATTTTTTTGTTGCACAAGTAATAGCATCAACCTCTTCAATCATAGCTTTTGTTTGATAACCCCAATGCAAAAAATCGGGGTCACAATTATGAACTATAATACCATCAACAATATAACTGTTATCATCTTCTACTTCAAAATTATAAACAGTTTCAATTTTATTATTATCAGTAATTGATTTTACTGGATGTGTATAATAACCATTTGATTCTATAACTTCTACATTTTTAGAAACCAAACTATTCCAATAATCAATTTTACATTTTTTATATTTTTTTATATTAGTTAAATTATAAAATTTAATAGATTCTATTGGATTAAGTTGTATTCTCCATTGTGGCTTACCATAATATTCTCTACCATCTTTATGAATAAATTTATAACTATCACCTTCTCTTTTATGATAATTCATACTAACATTTATTCCACAATCTCTAAATAATTGCCAAACAGAATAAGCTAATTTCTTTGATATAGTCGATACACTTATACCATTAATATCATTACAATAACCATCACCAGCAATATACCCTTCTAAAAAATCTAATTTCTCTTCTTTAGTAGCATTAAATATTCTAGCATAAGGAACTTTTTTATCTTTAGATTTGAACTTATCTTTTAATAATTCAACCCAATGTTTAGAACTAAAATATACCCTACCAGTATTATCTTTTTCATAATAAGAACTATTAAAACCAAAATTATGAATAATATTTATAATCTTTTTTCTATGTTCAATTTCATTTTTATGCATAGCAAAACTAACTTGATGGTCACTACAAGAACCTTCTGCACAATAATAACCAGTAAACCAAGCCTCATCTTTATATGCAGTAAGTTCTTTTTCATTTATATCTCTATTCTTATGAGTAATTAATGTACTACCATTATTTTTTCCTTTAGTAATAATCAAATTATCAACATTAACCCAATTAAAATTATCAAAAACTTTTCCTTTTTTATTATTATATTTATAATTAGCAGAATATACTGGGTGATTACCAGTTAATTTAATAGAACATAATCCACTAGCTTTAACATTTTTTGTTTTATCATTTCTAACAAAAATATTTTTAATTTTTTTAAATCTACCTTTATGAGTTAAAATATAATCATTTTCTATGATATCTTTAGCATATTTCCAACCATCTAAAGTAAAAATTAATGAATTGCCAGATACACATAAATCTAAAATTTTTACTCCTTTAAATAATTTAGCGTGTTTAGGATAATAAACTTTTTGATAAATTATAGCATCATATTTTTGTCCATACTTAAACTCTTCTGCTTCTTTCCAATAATTTAATAACCAATCACAACGAATAGTTGAACTGCCAGCCTCATCCATACCTTCAAATTTTTTAAATGAGAATATTCCTATCTTCATATTTTTATTTTATTTGTTAATATTTTTCTTAATGTCTTCCAACTTTCGATAAAATTGTTATCCATCATATATTGATTTTCAAATATAAATTTATGTTTTTTCTTAATATTATTATTCTTTATATTTCTTAATTTTTCATAAGCAATTCTTCTTTCAGTTTTCTTTTTTTTAGTTTTCATATTATTCATAATTATATTTTTTTAAATTTTTATTATATTTATCGACATCACGTTTATCATCAAAATCTTGAGTATAGTCTTTTATATATTCAAATTCTCTTTTAAGATAATCTTTTCTTTTACCACCTAAGTAAGCTTGTGCAAAATCCCATAAATTGGATTTAACAACATCAACTTTAATAGCAATAATTAATTCTTTAATTACTTTTTCAAATACAGACTCTTTAAAAACTACAGCATATATCTCTTCCCAATTACCAAATATTCTAAATTCATCATTACATTTTAATATTTTATTTACTAAATTATCTGAATATAAAACATCACCTAATAAAACAATTACTTTATCTTTCCATAATTCTTTAGTATTTAATAATGTTTCACAACCACATCTTCCTTTTTCTGGAATAAAATAATTACCAATTTTTAAATTATTGTCATCAGTCACGATAGTAATATCTTCGCCTTTTTCTTTAAACTGCCTAATAGTTCTTTTTAATAATGGTTCTCCTTTGATATCTATTAGTTGTTTAATACCAGATAAATCCCATCTATCTGTTTTTCCAGTACATAAAGATAATATTAACATATGTTTATAATCTTATTTTTTATTTTAGTAGAAGATTGAGGAATATAATATTTTGTTATAATTATTTTACCACCATAGCTCTTAACATATTCATTGGCTGGTTGTTCTGGATGATTATCACTTTCCATTAATATATGTGGTTTTATTCTTTTAATATTATTTAAAGGAGAATATTCTTTTTGGATAATTACTTTATTAACATACTTACAAGATTCAAGTATAACTTTTCTTTCTTTATAAGATATTATTGGCTTTGATTTTTTTTCCATACAAGCCCTATTACTTAAACATCCAACAATTAAATAATCACAATATTTTTTAGCATTTTGTAAAGCTTTTAAATGACCTATATGAAATAAATCAGCAACTAAATAAGCATAACCTATAATCATTTTAAATCCTTCCAATTACTATGGGATATTATATTATATACTAACCTTAAAGGAAAAGTTATTATAACTAAAATGATTCTTAATAAATTTTTTAATTTCATATAATTAATTTATTATTTAATATCATTCTCTACCATTATTTTGACAAGCTTTTTAAACTTAATTTTTGGACTCCAACCTAATTTCTTTTTAGCTTTACTTGCATTACCACAAAGTAAGTCAACTTCATTTGGTCTAATATGTCTTTTGTCAAATTTTACATAATCTTTATAATCTAATCCTACTAACTTAAATGCTTCTTTACAAAATTCTCTTATAGTATGAGTTTCACCAGTTGCTAATACATAATCATCTGGCTTTTTTTGTTGTAGCATTTTCCACATACCTTCAACATATTCTGGTGCATAACCCCAATCTCTTTTAGCTTCAAGATTTCCTAAGTTCAATTCTTTTTGTTTTCCTTTTAAAATATTGCCAACAGCAACAGTTATTTTTCTAGTTACAAAATTTTTACCTCTTCTTTCTGACTCGTGATTAAATAATATTCCACAACTAATAAACATTTTATATGCTTCTCTATATACTTTACATAATTGATGAGCATATAATTTTGCTACACCATAAGGACTAACTGGGTCAAAAACAGTATTTTCATCTTGAGGTACTGTATTTGGACTACCTTTAAATAATTCAGATGTTGAAGCTTGATATATTTTACAATCTAATTCAAGTATTCTTACTGCTTCTAAAACATTTAATATTCCTAATCCAGTGGCTTGTGCTGTATAATATGGTATTTCATAAGATACTGCTACGTGGCTTTGAGCTCCTAAATTATAAATTTCATCTGGCTTAATTTTTTTAATAAGATTTACTATTGAAATATAATCTGCTAAATCTCCATAATGTAAAAACAATTTATCTTCGTGGCAAAAATCTCCATACAAATGTTCAATTCTTTCACGATTAAAAGTTGAACTTCTACGAACAAGACCATGAACTACATATCCTTTCTTTAATAATAGTTCTGCTAGATATGAACCATCTTGTCCTGTGATGCCAGTAATTAATACTTTCTTCATATATTTATTATAAAATTCTTGGAATTTTTAAAATATAACCACACTTACATTTTAATTCATCAAACCCAAAATTAACACCAATTTCAGTTTTACCATTACCAAGTTCTTTTTTATAATTCTCGTGAATTTTTGAATGACGTATTGTATATACTAATTTACTACCACATTTTTTACACTTAAAATTCATTTTTTTCCCATTAAAAATTTTCATATATTTATTTTATTAATAAATTTATTTAGCTAGTAACATCTTTTATTAATATATGTCTTTGTTTAAATATTTTAATACCATAAATTTTCCACCAAAATAATTCTTCATTTGTCATTCGTCTTGTTTCACTATTAGATTCCATACTAAAATGTTTTTTGTTATATGGCATACACTCTTATTATTTATTGATTAAATTATTTTATATTCTCTTTTACCTTTTTCCAATCTCCATCTTGTTTTATTTAAAGAATAACCATTTACTTGTAAAAAGTTTAAAAAATTACTTGGCAATTCTTCACTATGTATCTCTAATTTTAATGACTTTCTACACATTAAGTCATCAAAAAGATAATAAATGTAAATTTTTTCTTTTAAATTCATATTATTTTTTCTTTAATCTTTCAAAATATTCTTTAGTTGTTTCGTCATGTTTTTCTTTTCTTGATTTTGTATATTTAGTATAACTATCTTTATCTTTACCTCTCCATTTACCAGCTTTTTCTGTAGTTCTATAAAATTGAGAATTATACTTACCACTTTTTGCATACTTTGAAGCTCTATGACCTTTTCCTACTCTTGACATATTATTTTATATTATTTAATTTTACAATTCCTTATATGAGTTATTAAACTTGTTGGAGTAAACTTAATATCTTTATCCCATTCAACAAATCTAGTATCAGCCATTCTAGTAAAACAATCTAAACAAATAAGATTTTCTCTTTGACTATGATGAGTAGCTAATTCCCAAATATTTCTAGGAACCCAAAAATCAACAGAATATTCTCTATTACATACTGAACATATTTGTCTATGAGGTTTTCTTTTCATATTATTTTATTCCTTTAACACATAAATTATATTCTTCATTATGAGAACTATATTCTGGTTGTTTAATTCTTTCTATATCTCTAAATCCAGCTTTCTCAAGCCAATATTTTAACAAATCAAAATCAAATTGATATCTTAATCCTAAACCATCATCTTTATTATTTCCAAATAAACTATACATTACATTCTTTGCTGACTTCTTATCTTTAATATATTCTTCTACTTGTTTTTCAAAGTCTGTAGTTTCAATTATTAATATACCATCTTCTTTTAATAATCCTTTCCATATCTTTAATGCTTTTAATAATTTCCTTTCTGGAATACACATTAAACTATGTGAAGAATATATCTTTTCAATCGAATTAAGTCCAAAGATTTTAGTAACTTCAAACAACGTTGCTATGTCATCAGTAATTTCAGCCTTATAAGAATATAAATCTACATTTACATAACCATTAAGACATTTTTTCCCAGAACCTAAATTTAACCTTATTTGCATATTTTTTAATTAATAGTATATAATGGTATCTTTTAACTATAAATGCACGAGAGGTGGCATTTCTTTAACATAAAAACGTAAGATATATTATTTAAACTTGAATCCTCTTGTAGTTTTATGCTCTTTATAATATTCAACCACTTCTTCTAATAATTTTCTCCAATCAGATTCAAACCTGTCTTTACTAAATAATTTCTTAGCAGTTTTCTTTCCTGCTTGTCCAATTTTTATAGCTTCATCATACTTTTCCATTAATCCTTTAATAACTTTTACAACATAATCTGGATTACGTCTTGTAGTAATACAATTTTCACCATTAACTAAATAAGTTTCTGAATCTTGATTAGCTGTGCTAATTACACAACAACCCGAAAGCATAGCTTCTGTTCTAGCACGAGGCATAGGACTTTCTCTTGTATGATTAAAATATATTAAACTTCTACCTAAAAAATCTCTATACTCATCAAATTTTTTAAACTTTACATCAACTGTAATGTGACAATGATATATACCTTCTTCAATTAATCTTTCTTTTACTGCTGATAAAAACATTCTGTCATAATACTTATCTAAACCTGCTGGTCCAATCATAGTTACTACTCTTGGCTCTTTTGGTAAATCTAACCAATCATCTGGATTAAGTCCATGCCAAAATGGTATACCAAATCCCCATTGCTTTGCTGCCATTTTAGAATTAGTTACCATTATATTATCACCAATAATATCTTTACACATATCAATTAATTCACTAGACATTCCAATCTGATTTTTTGTATAACCTTTTTTTTCATAATTTACTTTAGTTATATCAGATTGAAACTTTTCTGGGTAATAAGGAGTTCCATGCATAATAACTATTTTTGGTATATCTTTTATTACTACATTCAAATCTTTATAAAGAGAACCTTTACCATAATTCCAAATCCCTTCTTCAAAGCATTGCTGGTCAATATGTAATAATGCTACATCGTATTTATCTTCCTCATAATGTGGAACATAATCTATATTATAATCTTTAACAAAATCACCTCTTACTCCAGAAGAATATTGACGTCTATTCTGTTCTAAATAAGTCCATTTAGTATTTGGTATTTGAACTAAAGAAAATTGATGTGCGATATGCCAATTGTAGTTGAATATTTTTATTTCATTCATAATTTTTATTTAATACTTTTTTTAACATATACTTATATTTTAATTATTTTTCTAAACGTTTTTTTCTAATAGCAGTTGAAGTATTATATAAACTCTCAATAGTTCCTGCATCAGACCAAAATCCTTTTAGAATTTTATGTTTCATTTGTCCATTGTGAACATACCAATTATTAACATCAGTAATTTCTAATTCATTTCTATCAGATTTTTCTTGCATTTTTATAATATGCCATACACTAGCATTAAAAAAATATAAACCAGTAACAGCTAAATTAGTTTTAGGATTTTTTGGCTTTTCAACAATATTACTAATATAATTTTTATTATCTTTATTTAATGTTGCTACACCAAATCTTTCTGGATATTTAACTTCTTTCAAAAAAATCATTGCACCATTAGAATCTTTTTCATAATCTTTAACATATTGACTTATGTCATCTGTAAATATATTATCACCAAGAATAACTACCATTGGACTATCACCAATATAATCTTTACATAATAATAATGCTTCAGCAATTCCACCAGCTCCTCGTTGTGGTCTATATGTTAAATGAACACCAAGTTCTTTTCCATCTCCAAGTAAGTCTATAAAATCACCAGCATTTTCACTACCAGTAATAATTATAATATCTTTAACACCAGCATTAGATAAAGTTTTAATAGGATAATAAATCATAGGCTTATCATATACTGGGAGTAAATGTTTGTTTGTAACATTAGTCATTGGTTTTAATCTAGTTCCAAAACCACCTGCTAAAATAATTCCTTTTACTTTTCTTTTTTTCTTAGACATATTTTTTATTTAATTATAATTTTAGTATCATCATTTAATTCTTTTAGTATTTGTTTATTATTCTTTTCATTATCTCCTCCCCAAGGAACTGCTATGCTATCATCTTTTCCATTTTTATAATATATATTTATCCAAGTAATATCTTTCCATTGTTTTAATCTTTGTAATAAAGATATATCTGCCATTTCTACCTTTTTGTTTTCTCCTTTTTTATTTAAAACTAAATTAAACTTTTCACATTGTTTTTGTTTGATTATTTCTCCATTTTCATATTGAAAACAATTTATTAAATAATTATCTTTTATTCCTTGAATATATAAACCATAAAATTCATCTGGTAATAAATCTACAGATTCACAATTTTCAAATACAAGTGCTATCTTCTTTATTTTCTTAGACATAATTTTATTTTAATTTGTTAAGATATATAAAATTATTATAAAAATAATAAATATTAAACCTACAATCATTCCGAATATTGGACTCTTATTATCAATATCACGATAACTCATTGTTTTAATTTATATTTGGATGCTTTCCATCCAATATCTATTAATTTTTTACCACTAAAATAAGTTCCGTCTAATAATCTAATACCGAATTTTTTATCATCTTTATAATAATGTATTTCCGCTAAATCATCTCCTAAGTACTCAATCATTCTACCTATAGATAAATAACCATTAAATAATAAATTTTTATAAGTTCTATCTTTACATGAAAAACCTAAATAATTATTTTTCTCTTCTATAGATAATCCATCCCATTGTTTTTTAGAAATATTTAATTTCATATATTTAATATTAATTATACACTTATATCTTTATACATTTTAAATAGCTTTAATTTCATTTTTACAATATCTGATTTCCTACCACTAGATGATTTAGCTTTTTGTATTTGTTTTGCTTTCGCATCTTTAACATAAAAAAATACACCCTCTTGTAAAAACCATCTTGTTCTAATCTCTTGAGACATTCCACCATACTTATCAATTCTTTCATTAAACATTCCAAAATTTATAACTTGATTTCTTTTAACAAAACTAAAATTTTCTATAAACGATTTACTATCATTTTTATTACCAGAAAACCATATATTCAAATACTTAGGGATATCTGTTGCTTTTAAAAATTCTTCTATAGCATTTTCTTCTGGACATAGCCTTGCATCATTAAATAAAATATATTCTCCGTGTGCTTCAATAATTCCCATATTACGAGCCATTGCTAAATTATAACCTTCTTTATCTGTATATAAATTTAATACTGGAAAATGATAATTTCTAAAATTATTATAAGCATGATTATGTATTTCATCTATATTATCTGGGTCTATACTAATAGATGCATTTCCATATTCATATTCATCCCAAATGATAATAGCTTCAATATTATCATATGTCTGTCTTTGTAAACTATCTAAAATAGGTTTAATATCATTCTCATAAGTTGCTGGAATTATTACACTAACTAAAGGTTTATTACTCCCTACCTTATAATATAAATCAGCATATTGTCTTGCCATTTTTTCTTCAGACATACTTCTAATAGTATTCCAACCTTTTTTTCTTAATTTACCTCTTAACTCTTTATCGTCAAGAACTTTTTTAATTGATTCTTTTAATTTTTCATAAGAGCCTTTTTCATCTCTAAATGGAACAATTAAAGCATTGTTATTATCAATAGCTAAATCTCTTGCCTCACCACTTAAAGTAGTAACAACTGGAACTCCACAAGCCATTGCTTCTAAATATGACAAAGTGCCTTCTTCATATCCATCAATAGAATTACCTACATATAAAGTCATATTATTATATGCCTCTACTCTATCTTCATCTTCACAATTAAAAAAAGCCCAATCTGCTATATCTAAATATTCTTTACAACTTTGAAAATATTTAGCTTTATCTTGTTTGCCCATAACAAGAACTTTACAACCCAATTCTTTACCAGCCTTTAATACTTCCTTTAATCCTTTCCATGGGACTATTCTACCAACATAACCTATTCTTGGACTCTCTGGTTCTTCATCTGAATATTTAAAATAATCTAAATCTATTCCGTGTTGAATAACAGTAACATTTTTTTCTCCATTTTTTAAAAGCATTTCTTTACATTTTTGAGTATGACAAACTAAATGGTCAACTCCAAGCTCTTGCCATTTCTTATGATATATGGCTTTTGTTTTTTGATTATGATGAGTTAAAATAATCTTATATTCTTTTAATTCTTTCCATAATTCTAATGCTTGAGAACAAGAACGATAATATTGAAAATGAATTACATCTGGTTTAAACTCTTTTACTGCTTTTTTAAATTCTTCAATCTTATCAACTACATCTCTAGGATGTAATGGATAATATAAAAATTCAAATCTTTGATTATGTTTTACTATAATTGATGATAATTTTCCGATAGCCCAGTTTGGAACATCTGGACAAATCATTATTTTTTTAGTCATATATTTAATTTGTTAATTAAATTATTAGCCATTGATATTGCTTTATTAATTAAAACATTTGGCTTAGATTTATTTTTATCTGCCATTATTAAAGCTATTAAAATACTTGTTGATATTACTTTTTTATCTTCTATTTCACTCATAATGTTTTTTATTTATCATTAACTGTCTAGGGAAGTGCGTACAAATAGCACCATTAATCCCTAGACAGCTACCTTCTGGATAAGCCAGTTACTTTTAATCAAGCATTTCCTCTTGAAGTGTAGTTTTTGTATTCTACGCAAAGAAGTAGTTTCCTTATAAAATAAGGTAGATATTTTATATGGATAATCATCTCGCAGTAATTTGCGTCCTAACGGTCGCAGTTTATAAAGTTTTTATCCAAGGCTGTCCACATTTATGATAATTAACTTTCAGATATAATCGCATATAATCGGATATATCTGGAAACTAACTATTCATAAACTATTGGTTAACCTTTTTGTATACTGTTGGTATATATTTATATAAAATTGGTAGTTCTTTTTTGAAAGGAAACCACCAAGACCTTTTAATTAATAGAAGAAGTATCCTTATATACTTCCAAAACTTTTTGTCTGTAATGGTTATATAAGATTCTCAAATGTTTCTTTCCAAGAATCATAAATCCGTGTCCAAGGATATATGTTCTTATCCATCCTCTATTCATTAGGTCAGATATTGTTCTTGTTTTCACTTATCTCCTCCTTTTTTGTAATATGGATTATAAAGAAAAAGTTCTCTAAAGGATATATAAAGTAAAAAGATTATACACCCCACAAATAAAACCCAATGCCACCACATAATATCCTCCTATGTTATATAAAATAAATATCTTTAAAAGTTTGACGGGAATTACGCTATAAAGCAACCCGCCCATTTTTTTCACCGTCAGTCCCGCTAGGGATAACTAAATAATGCTTGTTTCTTCTTTTTCTTTGTGGACTTTTTCTTGTTCTTTTTTTCACATCTAACACAAATTCTATTTCGAGTAATCTTTTCATTTCTATAAAGATTAGGAAATTCAATAGTTCGTCCACAATCAGGACATTTATAGATTAACATCACTTCCTCCTGTTTATTCCATAGTACTCCATAGTTCCGCAAATTGCTTTGCCATTAAGAACAGGAACGATATGAATATTACACTTAGCTGAACCCAGTTTAAAGTATCCGATAGCAAAACCTTGTTGCCAATTTGGCATTTTGCCTTCCATATACTCAGCGTTGAGTTTACAAAGACATCCAATTTCATACCAGAAAAATCTTCCACCTTCATTAGTTCTACAGTGCATACCAATTCTGTGAGTATGAGCAGATAATCCTGATAAACCAGTTTCTGAAAATTCACCACGAGCAGTATAAGCAGAATGCTTACGAACCTTATCTCCGTGTTTGATAACAATACCTCTCAATTTCATTCTACCGCTCTTGTGGTATTTGATATTCAACTTTTCAAGTTCAAGCAATGCAGGAACATTCATATTCTTCAATCCTGAAAGTTCTGATGCTTTTTTCCAAAGGTATGACTGTAAACGTTTCTCGTGATTACCACGAATAAAATCCATTTCAACTTTAGGAAATTCCTTACGGAATATTTTGAGAATAGATATAGCTTCATCTATTTCTTTTTGTATTCCTAAAGCTCTGATAGGGTCTTTATTGAATGAAGAAATAGCGTAAAAATCTATCACATCACCCATAAAGATAATTTTGTCTGGTTTTATCCATTTACCAAACGAGATACAAGCTCTGACTGCTCTGTTATCCTGAAACGGAGCGTGAATATCAGATACAAATAAGACCTTTTCATACTTCTTTTCCTTGAATAGATACTTTACATTGTTCTTCACTATAACCTCCAACAAATCTTAAAAACATTCCAACGATTGATTATATAGTTCATACTATATAATATAAATACTATTGATAATCTAATATAAGCATTCATTTTATCCTCCCTTTTAATCATGCCATACCATATCAATTGTGTTATTAGCTTTTATCCAAAGAATTTGCTTCATTTTTTTTTCAAAAACAATACAATATAGACCTTCATACGATATTCTCCAACCAAATTTTAGGAGTTGTTTCTTCGTATAGAAATCTCCTTTTACGATACTTCGTTTCTTTTTCACCATATCCTCCTATTTTTTATTTATTTGTTTATTAATTCCTAATTTAACAGCCCAAAGTAATACTAAAATATTTAAAATTATTATTGCTATTATTTCTTTAGTCATAATATTATTTTATACAATTTACTATTAACTTACTTATATCATCTCTAAATTTTAAATGTTTAAATCCTATTGTCATTAAAGCTAACTCTAATGATTCTTTTGTAAATATATTTTTATGTATATCAAATTTATGTTTTTGAGAACCAGTAAATGCCAATAACCATCTCTTAGGATTAACCTTTCCTTTGCCTTGACAATTAATACATTTTGGGTCTGCTTTAAAACCATTGCCATCATCTTTATGTGGAACACATTCACATATTTGATTATTGACATAATACTCCATCATCTTTCCACAATCTGGAACTTGTATATGTAATTTGCCTTTTAGTTTTAATATTCTATTAAATTCATTTAAAACTTTTAATGTATCTTGCCAACTAATATGTTCTAATACTTCCATACATACAATTTCTTCTATATGTTCGTCTTCAAATGGATAAGGTGTATCTACTAAATTCCAAATTATATTAGTATTTCCATCCCATATTAAACCATCAAAATTTGTAAAATCTTTAATGTTCTTTTTACCAGAACCAATATTAAGTTTTCTTGCATTACTATAATCCATTTTATTTATCACCAAGCTTTAATAACTCGGCATACTTATCAAGACAACCATATCTATCATCTTCTTTGAAATCTTCAGCAAATGTAAAATGATGTATATCCATTAAATTACCATCTTTACCGACTTTAGTTCTATCTAATTTTTTATTTGGGTCGTGAATAGAAATACAAACTAAATATTTACCAGTTTGCTCAGCTATTTCAATAACTTTTCTTAATTCACTCATTCGTTTTACTGCATCTATATTACCAATATTCATTCTTGGTAATGTTTCTAACTTTGTTTTTTTTCTTTTCTTAAATATTCCCATAATTTTATTTGTTATTAATCATCTAATTTAATATATTCATTTACTAAATAAACTAACGCAAAAACTAATAATTCAAGAATTATCCAATAAGAAATCCATTCAAACCAGGAAAAAATATAACTACCTACTAACATTCTAAATAATATAATTGGAATTAATATAATGATAACCCCATTACCAGATATAAAAAATCCTCTTAACATTTTTTCAAAATTAATATTCATACATTTTTTATTATTTATTATTAATAGCATTAACAGGACAAGAATTAATAAGAATATTAACCTTATCTTTATTAGTGCATTTATTCATTATATAAACTTTTCCATTCTCATCCATTTTAAAACAATCTGGATATAAAGCAATACAAGTACCACAACCAATACATTTCTTCTTATCTACATTTAACATATTATTTACTTTCTATCTTTTTACCATAAACACTACTTAATAAATCTAAATCTTTATTCGATTCCATTAAGTATTTAATATTCTTCTGAACTAAACCATTTAATACTTGCATACCATCAACATCTGCTACCTTATCTTCATATAAATCTTTAAATGCTTCAAAATCCTTTATGAAACAATTATGAAATGAACCGTCTAAACCAACATAAGAATTATCTTTCTCAACTTTTAAATTATAAACATATCCATTATATTTTATATTATCAATTTCTTTTATTGGTCTTAATATATTATTACCTAATTCTGGACAAGTATTTCTAATCCACTTAACTTTCTTATTTAATTTATAACCTACAATATCAGACATCTTTCTTGTTTCAATTATATTCGAACAACAAATATAATATGCTTTTTGATGATATTGACCAGTTTTATCTATTTTTTCATCTTTATGAAATGAATTACATTTTATTCCTAATCTATAAAGCATAAGTCTTAATTGACTATCAAGTTTTTCAGATACAGTTGCAGAAGTAAAAACATTCATACTAAAACTTCCATCTCCTCTACAATAACCATTTAACATTTCTTTTATTAAATCATCCTTAGCTAATAACCATTTATTTGGAAAGTGTTTGTTCTCAGCTCTATGTCCAAACATTCTTTCAAAATCTTTTACTAATTTAGTTGAATATACTTTTAATACTGTTGTGTTTTTATCTACTCTATTTTCTATTTTAGTATCAAGACCATATAAATTCTTTACTAATTTGATAACATCACTATGATATTCTTTTTCATTAATATGAAAAGCGAATGTTATTCTTTTCTTATCAAATGAACCTTCAGCTACATAATATCCAGCCAATCTACATAAATCCCTATTAAGACCTTTTATATCACTGTTAATGTTATTATTAGAAAACTTAGGAAAAGCCATATAATCGCCATTTTTTAACTTATTTGGCTTGTTAAATTTGATTTTTAAATCAGATATTTTACAATTAGATAATTTCTTTTTCTTTATACCATTATACTTTCTATCAGAAATAGCAGAATATATTGGGTGTTCGTCTGTTACATAAAATGGTTGTAGTCCTTGTCCTTTAATTCTGTAAATTAAATCATTAATTTTTCTTTTAGAAATTTTTAAAACCTTTTCAAATTTTCCTTTATGAGTTAAAACTTTTTCATCAATTTCTATATCTTTAATATTTTTTACACCTTTATTTGTAATTATTTTAGTATCTGGTAATAAACAATGACCTCCAGCTCCACGACCTGACTTATGAATTGGGTCTAAATGAGTTCTACCTATTCTATAGTCAGCAGCTAAAGCATCCTTTATACTCTCCCAAGATATATCTTTATCGATTTCCTTTACTAAATCATAAAACATATTAATAAACAACACTTTAAAATAAAACCAGCAATTACCACCATATTTAACAAATGCAGCTTCCTTTGCTGAACAAATCAACTTATAAGGAGCATATGGTAACACATCTAATACTTTTTGAGCCTTATCTTTATAAACAGCATTATCAACTGGAATACCTATGATATTTCTATCTGGGTTTTTTGTATCAAATACTGCTGTTGCTTCTGTTAGAAATTCAGGAGAATGTAATAGATATATATTAGGATTCTTATCTTGTAATATATTAGTTACTTCTGGCAAAACAGTTGATTTAATCACAGCTATTTTATTCTCTCCTATTAACTCTAATACATTTTCTAGGATTTTATAACTAAATCCATCTGGAGTGCTAGGCGTTGGAACTGCAATAAAAGTAATATCGCAATCCTTAATCTTATCTTTGTTTTTATTATAAGGTGGTTCTAATGCATATCTAATCACATCATAACCTCTTTCTTCAAAATCATTTGCTAAATTTTTACCAATCCAGCCTTGACCGATAAATCCAATTTTCATATGTTTATTTTATTAATTATTATGTAAATTAAATTAATTCTTTAGTAGTTTTTAATCGTATATTTTTACAACCTTGACATTGTTGTTTTTCAATTATAACAAGAGCACCAAAATATGAAGAAGTATTATTTTCTAATGTTTCTGTCCAAGCATCTATTGTAACAAAATTAGTACCATCACATACATCACATTTATCTTTTTTTTCTTCTTTATCCATATGTTTATTTATTAATCGATTTTTCACGATTGTTTTCGTTTTGATTAGTTATTTAAGTAGTTGTTTATTATCATAAATATTACCTATTACTTCACAACAACCATCGGTACTACTTCTTTCTAACTTACTATTACTTGATAACTCTTCAATACTATAATAACCATAATTATATTTACCATAAAAACCATAAGCCCTAAAATAATCTCCTTGCTCATCATCATATTTAGCACTTTCTATCTCTATAACATGCAATCCAAACTTAACCTCAAGAATTTGACAACCATTCTTTACAATATCCCCTTTATAAATCTTTACTTTATTCTTATCTTTAAGTCCTGTAAATAAATCTCTACCAATTAATTTTTTCAATTTATCAAAATTAACTTTATAAGGCTTTCCTACTATTCTATGTTCAATAGTAATCTTTCCATTCTTGCTATAAACTTCTCTATATTTAATTTCTTCCATACTTTGTTCATTTCCCATATTTTTATCTTATTTTATTAAACTTATAAAATATATAAAATATATAAATTCCAATTATTGGTGCATAAAAAATACAAAGTCCTATATGAAAATATATATCCCATAAAACAAGTATATACATAATAATAATAGTAATTATTAGTTTTAACATTAAATCTTCTAATTTTTTCATAACTCTTTTCTTAATATATTAGTTAAATACTTTTCAAAATTAGCTTTAGGTTCCCAATCTAATAATTCTTTAGCTTTCTTACTATTGGTCCAGCTTTCCATAACATCAGCTTTAGGCATATCTAATTTTTTTGATGTCATTTGTATTCCTTTTTTATCACAATATTCTGAAAATGTTTTAATCAAATCTCCTAACATTACAACTTCACTACCTCCTAAGTGTATAGTTTCTTTATACGCTTTCGGATTTAGAATACATCTTTTAACACCTTCAACTAAATCTTTAACATAGGTATATCCTCTTTTACTGCCACCTCCGAATATAGTGATTGGTTCTCCTCGTTTAATCTGTTCTATCCATTTATAAATAACCATATCCTTACGACCATTTTCTCCATAAACTGTAAAGGGTCTAATAATCGTATAGTTAAGACTACTATTCTTTAACATCATTTCTCCAACTACTTTAGTAATAGCATAGAGAGATTTAGGATTATAAGGGTCATTTTCTTCTAAGGGTAAACATTTACCTCCATCTTCACCATCTGTATTTTCAGCATTACCACCCAATACACTACTAGAACTAAATGAGATTAACTGCTTAACATTATATTTCTCACAGACATCAATTATATTCTTAGTCCCATTTATATTAGTAGATATAAACTCATCTGGAAACTCCTCACCTGTTCTAACACCAGCTCTTGCCGCTAAATGAATAACTACATCAAATCTTTCTTTATCAAATATTCGGTCTAACTTAAACTTATCTCTAATATCATCATCACATTCTAAATCATAAGAATATACATCATAATCATTTATCAATAATTGATATAAATAAGTTCCTATAAACCCATCATCTCCTGTAATTAATACTTTCATAGTTTTTATTTTAATTCGTTATTAATAAAATCTTTACTATATTGAACAGCTTCTTCATATAATTCATCTTCGTTTCTTTTCAATAAATCAAATCTTTTTTTATCATCTTCGTCTACACGACTTCCTTTTATAATACTAATTCTATCAAAGATACGGAATAATTCTTTTATCATTTTTCTATGAAGTTTGTCTATTAATTTTTCCTTATCCATATCATTTTTTATATATTAAATAATAATATTAAATAATAATATTAAAAATAACAAAAGCAATACATACCATAATCTTTTATATATTTTTTCTAACATAATTTTATTTGTTAATTATAATTTTAATATTTTTTTAACTTGTTTAAATGAAATAGGATAAAAATTATTTACATCTACACCTACATCTAATTGTTTACCTTTTGGTAATAATTTTCCGTGTGAATGTCCATATAACTGTATACTTCCGTGATAACTTCTAGCCCAAGTTCTCATAGCATAATGACATAAAACTATATATATATTACCTATCTCTTTTTCTATTATATAAGGTAATTCAGTATTCCAATAATCGTGACTACCATTTATAAATTTATGTATTCCATTTAATCTAGATATATATGTAATTGCTTTTTCTTTGCTCTTTAATGTAAAATCTCCCAAATGGTAAACAATGTCTTTATCTTTTACTATTTCATTATGATTGCTTATTATTTTTTCATCCATTTCATTAACATTACTAAATGGTCTATTACAATATTTTATAATATTTTCGTGTCCATAATGTTCATCTGCTGTAAAATAAATCATAATTTTTTTATAATTTTTAATTCAGTTATAAAAACATTTTTCATTCCTACAACATAATAACCAATTTTATTATCTTGATTTTCAATAAGTATTATTTTACCAATATAAATATGTTCATTATCTTTATATTGATTATGTTTAAATTCTACTATATCACCTATTTTATATTTATTGTTCATATTATTTTATATTATCTTTTCTATTTTTAAAATATCTCAAATACTTCCATAATAACCAAACTTTTATTCGATTAATTCTAGTTTTGACTGTCATTTTTCCTTGCCATCATACAACACCCGACCCAATCGTGCTTATCGTATTTCTTAGCTGGACGCATATCATCCATTTTAATATTCCATTTACCTAATCTTGGAACTATCTCTTCAACTTTAAATCCAGTTTCTTCTAATAATTTAATAGCTCCATTGGGAGTATATCTTAGATAATCACAATTAACAGGATTATGAACTGGGTATAAAAAATGGAAGCTGATATACAATATACCATTTGGCTTTAGAAATTCATTTATATTCTTTAATGCTTGAAATGGATTGTATAAATATTCAGATACTTCTATACAGAATGCTACATCAAAATATTCTTTTGTATATTTAAAACTTTTTTTATGTTTAATAATAGATTGATAAGCACTTCCGAGACCATTAAATTCTCCACCATTAGATTGACAATTATCAGAACAAGCAAATGGATTATCCCAAGCAGGAGCTCCACAAATTGGACAAGCATTATACTTAATATCTATTGTAAGAGATTTATTCAAATCATCTATAATATCTGGTTTTTTACCACCTTCGTGGGGTTTCTCCAAATCTAATATCTTATAATCTTTAACATCCCAACTTTTAGTTCTATCTTTAATAGGAAATTGTGAACCTCCAATATCAATGACATTATCAACTTTAACATCAATCTTACCTAACCACGCCTCAAGTTGTTTTCGTGTGTATGAACCAGCCATATTATAAATTATTTAATTCTCTTTTTTCTTTTGATGTCAAGCTATCTACTATATTCAATAATAACGAAACATCATTAAGCATTAATAATCCCTTTGCTTGTCTTTGTTTATAATTATCTATATCATTTATTACAAGTTGAATTTTAGAAATCTCACCTTTTAATCTTGTATGTTCTACTAAATCTTCTGCTTTAGGTCCTTTATCTTTTCTCTTTTGTGCCTTTATAATACCTTGTATCTTTTGAGTTTCTTTTGATAATTCTTCATTTAAACCAGATAATTCTTTTCTTGATTCATCTTCTCTAAAACTTTTTAATCTTTCGTCATAAAACTTTTGGTCAATTTTTAATTGAGCTAATAATGCTGAATTACTTTTTCTTGACCTTTTTACATTGTTCATACTTTTTTTATTATTTTATTAATTTACTAAACTTATTATTAAACTAATTCCAATTATAAATAATAATACCGAAACATTAATTGCAATAACAAATAATAATCCTTCTATAAATCCACTATCTCTAAATCTCATAAATTATTTTTTTATTATCTTTTCTTCCCATTTATAATGACAATTCATACAAAATAATGTTTTAGGTTTTCCAGCAATTGTAGCTATTATATTTACAATTGTTAAAATAAATCCAAAGAATATTAATATAAAAGATACTATCAATAATAGTGGAAAAAATAAACCAAAGAATAATGGTATCCAACCAAGAAAGAATATACTAATTCCTAATGTACCCATTCCAGTAGCTTTATATTGTCCACATTTTGGACACTTACCTTTTTCTTTTTTCATAATTTTATTTGTTATTTTCTTAATACTTTTTCAAATATCTTATAGTATTCATCAGCCATTTCTTGAATTGGCTTGACACCAAAGATGTTTTGTTCCATAACTTCTCTTGAGCCACCTTCATCATTTACTAATAATGGAGTGCAACTACAAGCCATTGCCTCAGCTAATGTATTACTACAACTATCTATAAAAGCTGGAAAGTAAAAGTATTTACATATTCTCATAATATCTGCCATAGCCTTAGGATTATCTGTCACACCAAGATATTGCACATCTTCGTTATCAAAAAAATCAAAATTATATTTAACTCTTTCTGGTGAAAATTTACCAACTAATTTTAAACTTGCATCTTTATATTTTCTAGTCACTAAATGAAAATGATAAAATGCTTCTTCGATTCTTTTATTCTCATCTCTATTATACTGAACATATAAATATGTATTGCCTCTATCGTGTGGGTCATCATCATAATTAAATATATCTATATCTACACCATTATAAATAATTGAATGACACTTACTACATCTAGCAGAATTAGCTTTAACTTTATTTTTTAGCCACCAACCAACATAATTTTCAGACCATTTACTTTGATAAACTATATAATCAGCCATCTTAGCAAAATCTTTCATTCTACTAAATGCACATCCTCTATTACGACTATCTTTTGGTAAATTGTCAACTCTTAGTACTAACTTTTTACCTAACTTTTTAGCTTGTTGCATTTCAGTTCTATCAGTAATAGTTACACCAGTAATTAAAACAATATCACAATCTTGAACATTATTAACAACTTGAACCTTATCACCTAATCCTTTAATTGTATTTCTACGCCAAGTCCAACCACCACCGAGATTTTGTTTAGAAGTATTTGGAAAATATATTTTCATATTATAAATATTTCGCTAACCAATTATTAAAATTAATTTCTAAATAAAATCTAATTAATTCTATGGTTTCATACCTAGTTTTCCATTCATTATTAATATATATTCTTTTACAATTAGTACAAATACAAGACCAGCTAGGACATATTACTTTTGTATTTTTATGTTTACACTTCATATATTTATTATTTTTCAACTTCTTCTTCAACCTCATCTTCATCGTCAGGAACTATTTCAGTAACTCCTTCGGTTATTAACTCATCATATTTAGCAAGTATAGCATCTTCTATTTCTTTGCCAACATCTTTATTTATTGGTCTAAATATATCCCATCTATTAGTTCCAATTTTTTTAATAGGATAAGACAATCTATATCCACCACCTCGTTTAGTATAAATAGCTATACTACCTACATAAACTTTTTCATCTAATACAAATGAAGACATAGCAACTAAACCATTATTAGGTCTAACTGGCATTATGTTCACTTCTGTAATTTCTGTTTTCATAATTTTGTTATTTAATTATTAAATTATATTAATCCCATTCAGCTAATAGCTCATTCTTTGGGTCACATTTATATCTAATAAATCTATTTATATCATAATAATAAAAATCAGTAGTTCCATCTTTATTTATTCCAACAGTTTGACCCCTCATCCAATCCATAAATACTTTCCAACTACCACCAGCTTTTTTTATTTTATCTTTAGCTTCTTGTATTAACATATTATTTTTCATTTTTATCTTGATGACACCAATAGCACATTCCATATTCATCTATTTCCCAAACAGGCATTAACTCTTTACATACTAAACACTTTTTTGCTAATCCTTTTTCTATTGCTTGATTTGATGTACATAATACTGTTTCAACTAATTTACCATTTTCAATTCTTTCCCAATAATCTCTTTCATCATACCAACCACAATTTTCACAAATAACAACAAACATAAGACAAGTTGGTGCATCATATTCTTCTACCTCTTTACCACATTTAGGACAAGGATAACGTGTTATTGTTCTACTTCCCATATTACTTATTATCTTTTATAAACTTAAACAATTCTATCATTTTATCTAATTGCTTATAGCAAATTATCTCTTCACTATGACCCCATAAATTAAAATATCCATTATTTTCTTTTGCTTCTAAAAACTTTTCTTTTGCTATATCTAACCAATCTCTACCTTTATATTCTTGTCTATGTGGATATATATGTATCGTTGTTTCAATTCTAAATTTATCTTTTGGCTTATCAATATTTAATATTATCGTAGTTCTTGCATTTATATACCCAGCTTTCTTTACTGCTTCTACTACTTTATCATTATATCTACCACTAGGATAACAGAATTTGGTAATCTTTTTATTTAAAATTTTCTCTAACCATAATTTATTTATATATACTTCATTCCATAAATGCTCATCATTTAATAGTTTCATATCTTCTGGGTGTGTTAATGTATGTCCACCAATATTATGATGTTGCGATAATTCTCTTATTTGCTGTTTATTTAATCCACAGTTAGTTGGTATGTAGAATGTTGCTTTTAAGCCGTATACGTCCAATATTTTAGCTATTTTAAGGTCATACCGTAAACCATCATCAAAACTTATTTCTATATTATTCATTTTTTAAATAATACTATTAATAATTTAACAATCAACCATAGATACATTATTATTGATGGTATAGATATAAACCACCAAGACAAAGTTATAATACCTATCAATTTTAAAAATGTAAATAAAATTCCTAATACTACAATTATAAACAATACACCAATCATATAATTAATTTCCTAAATATTTATTACCATTAGAATATAGCTTCATTACCATTCTTCCGCGAGTTGGTGGAGCATATCCCTTTACAGCTCCATAAGTTCCAAAATATCTTAGATAAGCACCTTGAACCATTACATATTGTTTCATTTCTTCTAATTTAAAATCCTTAGTATTTCTAACAATTCTAGTTACTTCATTATTTTGTTTATCGTGAATATGATGCATTATAACAAAATCAGTATGTTCTATCCATTGGATTGGTTTAGCAGCAGCATTTAATTTACCACCCTTAGTTTGAGAATTAGTAGAGCCGTGTTGGTCAAACACTGTCCATCTATATCCCTTCCACATAATATCTACATAAATTGGTTCTCTAAAATATGGAACTTTTAAATTTTCAGCTATCCATTGACCCACATCTATACCAACATGTTTAAATGTTCTATCTTCGTGATTTCCTGATATACTCCATAATATTTTATGAGCTATTGGTGCTAATAATTCAACAATATCTTTTCTTTGTTGATTAGGCATTTTACTTTGCTCATAGACCCCACCAGCTATTGAAAGTTTAGAAGCATTTTCAATTAAATCTCCACCAAGAAAACAATAAACATTTTCATTATTAGCAATATATTCTATGTCCTGTTTTAAAGTTTGAACATCACATGACTTATGTCCATAATGAAAATCACCGAGTGGAACAATTTTAATTTTATCAAATTTTATATTAGGCAAGTTTATCCAAAGATATGGTTGTTCGTTTGGTTGTAAAGAATATCTATAAGCCCTTGGTTCAATTTCAATTTTCTCTTTAGATTCTTTTACAAAACATACTACTTTTTCTCTCCATTTATTTCTTTGAAAATATAAAACATAATCCTCTTCTTGTTTAGCTATCTTCTTAACATATTTAAAATCTACTTTAAATTTTCTTTGCAATTCTAATTCTGTATAACCCCTTTGTTTAATAGCTGTTAAAATAGCTTCATCTGGAGCTTCTTCATTGTAAATATTTCTTAGTTTTTTTAATCCCAACCTAGCTGATTTTTTTTCAATAGAACTTTTTGACCTAATTATTCCTGAAGGAAACTGTTTTCTTAAATCATCATTTTTTGTATTACAATAATGTTTTTTAAAATATTCTACGTCTTCTTCACTCCATTTATGACTACGATAATATTTTTTTATTTCATTCATACACTTTTAATTAATGATAAATTATCTACCTCCTCTAACCAGAGAAAACATAATAAAACAAAATATAAGTACTGGTATCATTATCAATATTTTCATACAATTTTAATAAATTTCTATTATCCTTTTAGCTTGAATATATCTTTTATTAAATCCACTTTTTTCAAATAGATATCCTTCACAAGTAAGTCCTGAAGCATTAACTTTAATAAATCCTTCAAATTTATTAGCTTTAATTAATTTATAAATTTGTTCTACACTTTCATTTACTTCTATCCAAGTTTGGTCATTCAAATGTAATATTGTCATACACTTATTTATTGTTTTTATTCAAATCATTTAATGTTTCGTTTAGATAAAACATCATATCAATACACTCATCAAGTGCTTCTTTGATTTTTTGTTTTAATGGCATATCAACTAAATCATTATTATGTTCTTTGTTTCCTCTGTCATATTTAGCTTGAGCATATTGTAATAATTCTTTATTATTCATATATTTATTTTAAATCTTCTAATACTTTCCCTAATCTAATTGTATATCTAAATTCATCTTTAGTTCCTTTAATTAGTTTAAATTTTAAATCTATTAATATTTCTAATTCTTTTTTATTTTTAGCTTTATGTATCATAATATTATATTGTTATTGTCAAAGTAAGTCCAAATGCACATAGCCAATAAATTCCTCTCTTAATATCACCATTACAAAAATAAACTATTGAAGCACATACATCTAGTATCATAAGAATTATAGGAAATAATTTTAACATAGTTTTTTTTGTTTATCTGTCTCCCAAGCGTTTATT
>Ga0307928_10000106_pt1 | contig 49737 bp, 99 predicted proteins | sample AceLakmetagen232_FD_201815 | JGI IMG/M metagenome (GOLD analysis project Ga0307928, IMG submission 201815) | Saline water microbial communities from Ace Lake, Antarctica - #232 | ecosystem: Environmental > Aquatic > Non-marine Saline and Alkaline > Saline | place: Antarctica: Ace Lake...
TACAGGGTGTTATTTTTTAATAAAGTGATCAGTGTTTCTGCTGCAGAATTAGATCCTGGATTTAATAATTTAAAAAAATTAGCTGAATAAGTTGATTTATCCTATGAAATCATGTATAATTATAATAGATAAAGAAAATATAAACTAATTAAAAGATAAGGAGTTTTAAAAATGGCCAAGAAAAACGATGCAATCAAAGCTGAAATTGCTACATTTTTAACAGAACATGGATATGTAAAAGATAAATGGGGTCATTATAAAATTAATCGAGATAATAAAACATATCGGTTTAAGTTTAACTCCAATAAATTGAGGTATGAATTGAAATGTGGCCCAAGATGGATGATGCTCAGGTCCGGTTATTGGAAAGATCTTAGTATTGGTGAATACAGTATTGTAGGTTTAGTGTAGTGTAATGCCAGAGTGGCGGAATAGGCAGACGCTCAGGACTTAAAATCCTGTGAACGGAAGTTCGTGAGGGTTCGATCCCCTCCTTTGGTACTATAAAATAAGCCGGGGTGGTGAAATTGGTAAACGCACGGGCTTTAGAAGCCCGCGGAGAAATCCTTAGGAGTTCGAGCCTCCTTCCTGGTACTTTTTAAGTTGAGTAAAGGAGAATTTATGTCTAATAAAATAAGATTTCCAAAAGTATACGATCCAAATAGTATTTTCAGAATGAACAGTCAAACAGAGATTATAATTACTGAGATAGGAAAAGGGGATAGTTACTTTCCTCGTAGAGCTGAATTTGAAGGTAAAAAGGGTCATCTTATAAAGCTTTTACCTAAAAGATCTACTGGACCATATAAGGACTGGCAATCAGGTTATGTAAATATGGATAGTTACTCTCTGTGTTTATTGGCTTTTAAATTTACTCTGGTACCAGAACAGCCTAGTTATTTAGAAACCTTTATTTAAAGAGAATATGTTAGATATATTATTATTGTCTACAATTGGAATCTTATACCTCAGTACAATTATTGCATATAGTACTGTTAATATTGGAATTGAAGACTAACTAAATACAGGGAGGGAGTTTATTATGGTTTTTTATAGAGCATTAGAAGCTTTGATGAAAGGATTAAGAATCCGCAGATCTTGTTGGGAAGAACATAACTATCTTTATAGAACAGGAATTCAGTGCATTAAAAAACATGTTTCCGGTAAAGAAATTGATAGTAGGATTACTCGACTTTATTCACTAGCTAAAAATTAACCTTTTACCATCGAAATACAGTTGATTTATCCCTTGGAATGTGGTATAATTATAATATAGATAAGGGAACTTAAACATAACACATTTCTAAACGGAGAAATTCAATGGATAAAGCTACTCTTATAGATCGAATCGAAAGACGCACTTTATTAGTAGACCTAGGCAAAACAAACGAACTTTCATTATTATTACCTAATGAGTTGGTGGCCAAGAGTTATGCTAAACACCAATATGTAAGTGATTCAGCAAGAGTTTTTGCTAAAGAAGCTCACGGCGATCAAAAATACGGTCAATATGCTTATACATATCACCTTGATAAAGTAGTAGAAATTCTTATCCATTACGGTTACGGTACAGTTACACAAATGGTAGGCTATTTGCACGATGTTTTAGAAGATACAAATGTTACTAAAGAAGAAATGAAAGCAGAATTTGGAGAATTCCTTACACAGTGTGTGCAATATGTTACAGATGAAAAAGGAATCAACCGTAAAGAAAGAAAAGAAAAAACAAATAAGAAATTAAATTCCATTAGAGGAATACATAAAATCGCATTAGTTGTTAAAGCCGCAGATAGATTAGCAAATTTACAAAGATCCATAGTTGATAAGGAACCTCGATATTTTAAAATGTATTGTAAAGAACATACAGCTTTTCGAGCCGCAGCTTTTCGGTCAGGTTTATGTAATGAAATGTGGCAACGAATTGACGATATCATTGAAAACGGAACATGGACCCCAAGAGTGGAGGGATAAAGTATGCAAGAAATAACACAAGCCGAAATAAATATTGAAATAGCTAAAGCATTTAATGATAAATTAAAAAATCAAACTGTAGTCCCTATTAAAGAACAAGCTGTTGCTGTTTACAATTCTGGTGGTGCGAATATTGAACAGATAGATCATGTAGTAGAGTAGAGTATATATTTATTGATGGACCTAATGCAGGTAAAGTTTTTACCATGACAGATGTAATTGTAGTTTTTAAAATAGATGTAGCGTACCCTAATAAAAAGGGAATGTGTTACCCTTGGAGAAAAATTAAAATTAAAAATTAAAATTAGAGGAATGGCTCAATTGGCTAGAGCGCTGGGCCTTGGACCCGGAGATCGGAGGTTCGAACCCTCCTTCCTCTACTAATTATATATTTAAGGGGTAGAAAATTAATGGAAAGGAATAATATGCAGAAGTATTGGTTACTTGATAAAAAATAACGCTAAGGGTGCATTAGTAAATCAAGTTCAAATAACATTATCTCAATACAACGAGTTCATTAAGTTAGGTAGGTTATGAAGGCAGGTTTAACCTATTAAGAACGAAATCTTATAAAGGAATTTTAAACCATGTTAGTAGACAAGATTATAAAAAAAATTATGGTGCTTGTAAGACCTTACTGTACAGATCAAGTATTTATATATACTAATTTACCTTCTCCTTTTCCACCTGGAGTGGATGATGGTGGCTTAGTTTTACATTTTGAAGCTCAAAAAGGTAAAGGTATAGAGTATGTAAGGTATCATTTTAATAGAGAACCCGATACCATAGATGTAGGAGAATTAGGGAAATGAAAATAAAAACTTCTATAGGTTATAAAGAAATAGATTTAACTCATTTAGTTCCACGTACTAGTATTAAAACAGAAGATATTATCAATTTTAACCATAATCCGACCTTGAAGGATATTAGACAAGCAAAAGAATCTGATAAGATTTTAATTTGTCATAATCCTTCAGATGCAGTAATTAAGTTGGTAAAGGAATTGAAGGAATTAAATGATGATTTAGTATTTTATATCTTTTTATTTCAAAGTCTTCTATCTAACAGGAATTTTGAGGAAATTATTAAACAACGTTATACTCAACAAGAATTTTGGTGGACCCCTCCTGCTGGAATTAATAGAGGTTCTTTACAGCATTTTGGATATAGTGTTAAACAGCTTCCAAACTATCTTGAAACATCAAAGGAGGATTAATATGGAATTAAGTGGGTTTTCACAACTAATTACAGTATGGTGGGCAGATGATAGACTATCTTCTCAATATAAGGATAAAAAGTATAACTATGATGAAACTGCATTGGTACTTAAATCTGAAACAGAAATACTTGTAATTGAACGCAAGCAAATTGCTGAAGTAGAATTTAAGGTACCTTCAAGAAGGAGATTTGAAAGAGATTAGTATCAATAAATTAATTGTTAGTAAGGAGGTGTTGTAATGTCTGAAGATAAGTGGACTCCTAGACAGGATAAGTGGACATAATATGAAAAAGATAGGGAGAGGTTATGAAAGAATTTATAATACAGTTGCATGAAATATATGATAAAGTAGTGTCCTTTTTAATGGATAGTGCACAATTACATGAAGTATCTGTAAATACACAGCGTATAGGACAGTGTAAAGTTACATCCTTAATAATTATGTGGATGCATAATGAGCAACTTCATACTTTTAGTGAGACTTTTTCGTTAGAAGAATTACAGACTATTCGAATGCCTGTAGAAGATTTTATAGCAGGAATTTTAGAAAGGTTTAAAGTTGAGGTGTTTAAATTACAGGGAATAGAAGATGAATGCTGAAACAAGAAGAATGAATTTACAATTTAAAGCGCATTATGAACAATTTGGTTATGTTGTTCAGTTGTGTGCAAGATGTAAAGGTTTAATAAAGTGGTGGTGCCCTGATGATTGTCCTGCCATAGATGGACCTTCAGTTAGTTCTGATATGGGCTGTGACTGTAAGACACCTACACAGTATATATATGAAGAGAAAACACTTACCCGGTTAAGAAAACTTTTATCAACTAAATGGTTTACAATAAGGTATATACATCAAGCTTACAATAAACAGCAAGGGTTTATGGATGTTAGGTTGGCAATTAGATTAAATGATAGTGGGAGAGCATTTTTTCAAGTTAATCATTGGAAACTGATTAAAAAGAAGTTTCAACATACTAGATTTATTAGTAAAATGGATATGGGTTCTAGCAATATTCTTATTGAAGATCGGCATTATTTAAACACTATTAAAGATTGTGTTTACCGAGCAAGACATGCAGCAAGTACCCATTGGATAAAAAATTTTAAAAAATAGAAAAATAGAAAAGGAGAATGATGTTAAAGGAAAAGATACGTATCATTGATGTACACGTAAATGACAGTTTTTATAAATTTAAAGCTCAACTTGTTGGGCAGGAGGGTATACTTACTCAAAAATCATCACCGAATCCTGAATTATCGAAGAAAGGTTGGACAGCAGGTAATATAACATTTAAAACTAATCCCATGTATAAAAATGGTGATTCTTCTGTCTTTTTTTACGCCATACAATATATAGCCCAAACCCAAACTTTCATGCAAAAAATTATAGGTTATTTTAAAAAATAAAAAATGGAAAAGGTACGGACGAGTTTAACAAAAGAGTTAAAAGAGTTAAAAGAGCTAAGAACAAAATATACATGCACCTTAAATCCATTTAAACGTAAAGTGTTTGATTTTAAAAAGGGCAAACAGATTAAATACAAAGATGACCATCCCAGAATGGGTTATATATGTCCAACCTGTTCAACAGCCTATACATATTTGAAGCACTACTTAGTGGATGGAGTTTCAATGTGTGAAGAATGTGCATTAAAGAAAATAGTAAAATCAAAAGTAAAATAGATAAGATATGCGCCTGTAGCTCAGTTGGATAGAGTAACGGACTTCTAATCCGTAGGTCGCCCGTTCAAATCGGGCCAGGCGTACTTTTTAAGATTGGATAGGAGAGTAAAAAAGAAAGATGGTATGGGATTTAGATAAACAAGAAGCTTTAGAAAAAAATGATCCACCTGCTCGGGAGGTGGTTAAGAAATGGTTAAATAAAAAAGGATATGTAGCAAAAGATCATCCAGATAAGTATGCGGTTGATCTTGTAATTTCCGATGAAAAAGGTTTTACGTTTTTTGTCGAGGTCCAAAGACAAGGCGTTTGGCAAAGAGAGCAGTTTCCTTATAATGCAGTTCGTATTTTTCAACGTAAAGACAGGTATAAAAATTATTTCGAAGGGAAAGTGTTCTTTTTTATTCTATCCTACGATTTAACGCAAGCTTTTATCGTAGATAGTGAAAAGGCGATACAGGAAAAGTATTTAGTTAAATCTAATACACAACCTAATGCTTACTATATTCCTGTAGCTGATTGTACATATGTGTTTATTAACCACTAAAAGAGGGCAGAAAATTACTTTTCGGGGATAAAAAATGACTATGACTAATAAAGAAAAACTTATAGCTATGTGGTCTTTACATTGGAAATTACGTGATGCCTATGATAAAGAATTTGAAATATGGAAAGCGGTAAATGATTTACCAATAAACTATTCTTTGTATGAAATAGATAAAATGGTTGAAGAAGAATACAATAAAATGATGTACACTAATATTAATATTAAATGTAAAAATACTGATTATTTATTCGATGAAAACGGTAAAACGAATTATGATAAAGAGATTACTTTCGATAATTTATTAGATTCTTATAGCTCATTATATAAACTATACTATAAATGTAATTTTATTAAAATTAAAAGTGATCCTTTAATAGATCCCTTACTGAATTTGAGGTGTTAGCAGATTTTGAAAAATTATAGATGTATTGTTGTGCATAAGTATAAAAGATACTTATTGTAGGAGGTTATAATAATGGAAATAGAGTGTCAAGAACTTTGTCGAGTGTTAAATTTATTTCCAGGAATATGTACTGTGGAATCTTGCTGGGGCCACGGACGGCAGCCGTATCGTATATGGTTTACAGTGACTGATTTAAAATATTTGTCAGATGTAGTTTATTGGTTCTGTAGATATTTTAGATTAACGGAGTGGAGAGTAGAAGTTGAGACGGATGCGAGCAGATGTCCAGCATATTTTCTTATCCAGGGACCTACGGGAGATCTTGCATATAAACAGTCTTTGAAGGTAGCTAAGCAAATGAAAAAATACTTAAATGGGGAACCTAAATGATAATTTTAATCTCTTTATTTCTATATGTTTTATATAAAGCTTTAACTAATGCTACTTATATAAAAAAGCATCATAAAGCTCTGCTTCTTTTTTCACAGTTTAGTAGAATGTTTTCTTGAAACTGCTTATATTGTATTATTTTTTTAGGAGAGAGACAATGTTTTGTAAAATAATGTATATTTTAGTCAGTGTGTTGTGGGGATGTTTTTCTTTAAAAGTAACTGAGCAGCTATTTCCAAAAAATCCAGTATGGAAAAAGATAGTTGTATTCATAGTGAATTCAGTAATATGTCCTATTTCTTTACTGGTGGCTATTATACGATTTAAAAAATGGTGTTATATCGGAACCTATTCCTCTAGAACTAACATAAACTTTACATTATAAGCCTGGAGGTAGAAAATGAAAGTAACAACAAAACAGGTGGTTGATTTATTAAATGAATTATTGCAAACCGACCCTGACGCAATTAATGCTTTATTTAATAATAGAGTAATTTGTAATCAGACGATAATTGATCACCCTACAGTACAGATTTTTCAGGGTAAAGTGGGTCTGTTGGGTATTTTAAACGGACTTTTTTATCGTACAGATGGTAAAGGTGTTAGGGGTGCAATTGCTGCATTATATGAAGCAGTTTGTCCAACAGGTTGTCCTACACCTCCAGGATCCACTATTCATGATAAATGTGCTGAATGTAGTACACAATTAATGCTAGGAAAGATAAGTAACTTTATAGTTATGGGTGAGTAGCTCAGGTTGGTAGAGCACCCGGTCATTACAGGCCAGGAGGTCGCAGGTTCAAATCCTGCCTTACCCACTATTTTTAGGAGAAATATATACATATGAAAAATGACGCCTTACCAGGATTACCGATAGATTTACAGGAGATATTACATAAGAAAGTTGAAGAAACTTTAAAGCAAGCTATGACATGTATGGTGTGTTTAAAGGACAAAGCAGATGCAAGAGGTATTCATTTTACAAACAGTCCGGATTTTGGTGTACCTCAGGAAAAGGATAAGGTCCGTTTTATCATCTACGGTGTTTGTACTGAATGTGTAAACAAGCTAAATGCTAAGGAAATAATACAAGAAAATCTTTTAAGAAGAATACAGAGTATGGGAACTAAACAATCAACCTTAGACTCTTAAAAGGAGGCAGTACATTTTATGCGACCTAAAACTGAAGTTTATGTTAATTCCAGAGGAATAGGTTCCGAAGGAGGCCTTAATTGTTTTTGTTGTGGAGAACCTCAAAGTTTGGCAAGTAATATAGCAGCGTTTGTAGATTCAAAAGAAGATGGAGAGGATGCAGTAGCTATGTTTATCTCAGGTGCTGCTCGGTTGTATCCAATTAGGTTCGGATGTTCTGTAATCCAAGTTAAAATAGGCGCTTGCGATGCTCATTTTTCTCAACTAACAGCTTTACATAAACTGTTTGTTGCTACTAATACTCTTTCAAAACAAGTAATAGATAGGAGTAGAGTATGAATTTTTTTGACGCTAAAATTAAATTTAGGCTTCCAGGTTAGGTTTTAACAAGATATATATATACATTACAGATAGATTCAAAAAATAAAGACACCTCTACAAGGACAATACATTAGCTATTACAGGGGTTGTAAATTTAGTGGATATATCAAATTTTAGTGTTTGGTTCAGAGCATTTATGGTTGGAGATGTGTATAGAGTAAACACTTATGTAAATAACTACTTAATAAAAAATATGTTTCCTATAAATATGTATTTTAAACCGTTAGAAACCGATTGGATAATGTATTTAGTAGTTGAATATAATTGTGTAGAAGAAGGAGCTAGCAGTTGATTTACTACCTAAAATCATGTATAATTATAATATAAAGAGTTAATTAAACCATTTAAAGGGGAACTTAAATGAATGCTCGTAACACAAAACGTTTTGTTATATTATACTGGTCGGGATCTGAATTTGAAGGCGGCGATGTAGTAGTTCCTGCAGAGTATGAATCAGCTGAAGCCCTTTTATGTGATTTTGAGGCAGCGTGTGAAGCGGCTTTTACCGCAAAAGAATCAGGTTTTACTTTAAAATCAGATTTTACTTTAGGTGGGTATGAGTTTTCTGTTGATGATTTTATTTCTCGTGATTTTGATTCCGGTAAAATAACTCGAATTTGGCCAACTATTTTAACAATAGATGAATGGTTTGAACAATGCCCTCAGGGTAAAGTACAAGGCTAGGATATGAAATTTTTATATACTACAGATTTACATGGCAATCAAGATAAATATAATGCTTTATTTGAACTTGCACAGTTTGCTGGGATAAAACTGTTGCATATTGGAGCAGACTTTTTACCTAAAGAGATGAAATACTGTACATGCACACGTCTTGTAGCTGAACAGCATCATTTTATTAAGTATTTTTTCCTACCTTGGTATCAAAAGTGTTTGGAGAATAATATTAAGGTTCTTTTCCATTTTGGAAACGACGATTTTTACGTTCTTAAAAAGAAAATTCCTCTACCTCTTTTAGATGAAAAGAATGAAAGAATTGGAAAGTTTATTTTTAGAGCATATGGTTATGTACCAGATTATAAATTTGGGTTAAAAACAGCCTGTAAATTAGAAAACAGACATTGGAAATGTCCAGATGCATATATTCATTTTCCTGTAGACATGACTGATTTTGGTTTTGTACCAATTTTCAACATTAAAAAGTATTTTAGAGACAAGTCTACTCTCAAAGAGGATTTAAGTAGAATTAAAAGCGGTAAAAATTGTATTATGAGTATACATTGTCCACCTAAAGGTCTTGAATTAGATGTATGCCAAGATGGACACAGAGTGGGTTCTTCATCCATATATAATTGGATTAAAAAGGAACAGCCTCGGTTAGTTCTTTGTGGTCATATTCATGAATCTTTTAAAAATACCGGAATATGGCAAGCTTATATTAAAAATAGTTTAGTTGTGCAACCCAGTCAGGGTGGAAAAGATTGTTTACACTTAGTTGAAATATCTATCACACAAAACAAATTAGAAACTAAATTGCATCTAAAACAGTTATAGGAGATAAAAATGAACTTTAATAAACTTTTTAACACTTTAGCTATTGGATCGTTAGTTCTATCTTTTCTTTGTATGTTTGTAGCAACTTTAATGGGTTCCATAAATCATGTTAGATCTGTTGTGTATTTTCTAGCTCTTGCTGAAATACTTAAATGGTATATTGTATGGATGCTTTTCAATAAGAAGTACAAAACAACACCTCCACCTACACCACCTACAAACATTCACCGAAAATCTGTGGCCGTAATCGTAGATTCTTTATTGTGTCTATTTCTTTTTAATAACCCTGGTAAGACTGATTTTCCAGCGATAAATGATGCGTTAGATTATTTGGACAAAACACCTGATTTTTTACCCGCCCTTGGTATTCAAAATTTAATTGCCAAAAAGAAAAACAAAAAATAGGAGTTACTATGAACAAATCTACAGAAACAAAATTAGAACATTTAGCTTTAGATGATTTAAAACAAATATGGGCAGACTGGTGGGCTAAGGCAAAAGAAAAAGGATATGTTGCAGATTGTATAACAGTTTTGCAAGAATTTGGTGTATCTGAAAGTCTTATAAATTTACCTACATTACCTGTTTCATATAAATTTGATGGTCTTGAATTTCAAGGTGTGTATGATCATATTGAAGATTTCTACACTCCTCATGTACAACACCCAGAACACCGTAAAGAAACCTTTTATGGCTTACAAAGCCTCCGGATCTATGTTGAAGGTGCTTTGGTAATGGATTTTGAAAAGAAATTATTTCTTTTTGGTGAATGGTTTAATACTGTTAAATATTTAATAAAGAAAACAGTAAATAAAGAAAGTATAGGTGTAGACTACAAAGAAAAACAAAGAAAAGATTTATTAAAAATATTATCTACACTCACAGATAATGTTGTTTGATTAGAAAGATTTTAATAATGGAGTAAAAATTTATGAAAAAATTAATACTGTCTCTTGATAATGTTTCATTTAACAACACTAAGCAGATGTTACGAATTATTGATGAAAATTTTGATGAAAATCCATTATTTGGAATCAAAATTAAACCTTCTTTTCTTATGGAGTATGGCTTATCCAAAATACGGGTTTTGAAAAGTACTTTTAATTTAAAAATCATGTTGGATCATAAGTTATTTGATACAGCAGATGTAATGGAAGATCAATTAAAGTTTTACGTGAATGAAGGTGTTGATTTAGTTACCGCTCACATTACTTCTTTATTTACTCCAAAGGATAAGTCTCTTTTAGACCATCTTGTTGGCGTCACTTTATTGACCACTTACGGTGAAGATTACACAGATACTATGTATGGACTTGATCTGGGATCTACCATTAATCGTTTTTTTGTAACAGCTCAAGATTTAGGTTATACAAATTTAGTATGTGCTGCAAGAGATTTAGAAATTATTTCTGCTCCTTTTTCCGAAATAAATAAATTTACGCCAGCTATTCGGCCATTATGGTATCAAAAAATAGATGATCAAAAAAGAAAAACTACACCGAAAGAAGCTATGTTGGCAGGTTCAGATGTTTTAATTATGGGTAGACCTTTGTTACAGTTCGTGAATGAACCTGAAAAATTTATTGAAGCAATTAAGAAAACTGTTGCAGAAATAGAAGGGGTTTAGTAAAGAAAACATTATAAAGGAGATGATCAGGGAAGGGTGTCCGAGTGGCTTAAGGACCCGGTCTTGAAAACCGGTGAGGATGAAATACGCCTCCGTAGGTTCGAATCCTACCCCTTCCGTTTTTAAATAAAGGAAAATAATGAATAGATATACTGTAGTTTGTTAACAGATTGTGCAGTACTGTGTGCTATTGGAGTTGCTGTAGTTGGATGTAGTTGCTGTTCACCATAGGAGATTATGTATGATATGAGCGTTATATTATTTTAATTTATTTCGGTTGGTTTTGGTTAGTTTTTATACCACATAAAAATGGAATAATATATTTTAGAACAATTAAAAAAGGGAAAGATAGATGACTGGATTAGATAGTGTTTTTGCAATAGCTGCATTAATTTCTATTCTTTTATTTTTTATTCCTTATTTTAGGGGAAAATTTAAACTAAATAAATGGTGGATGTTTGGAGTAATTACTCCAACATGTTTAGCGGCGACTTTTCTTTTAGGAACTGGAATTTATCGATTATTTTAAAAAGGAAAATAGATGAATCCATATTGGTTATTTTTAATTACTCCAGTTTCTTGCATTGCTGGAATTGTAGTGGGTATTTGGTTTTTAAACAACTATTTAGTTTCCCGGGGAGTGTTTTGGTAGATAGAAAATGGAGAGGTCGCTCAGTTTGGCCTAGAGCAGGGGATTGCTAATCCCCCAGGTTCCGTAAGGGACCTCGAGAGTTCGAATCTCTCCCTCTCCGCCATTTTTAATATTTTTTAAGGATAAATTATTGATTGATAAAGTAGAATTAAATGATATTATACATCAGATAGATTATAGCAGAACAATAGATGCTCATGATAGAGTAAGTGTTATCGATAATCTGGACAAGTGGTGTCTGCGTAAAGATAATAGATTAGAAAAATTAATGAGTTTATGCCGAACAGCATTGTATAAAAATGAACGGCAGGCATGGGATAAAGTTTTTGAATATATGTATAATGAATATAAAAAAGATAAAATCAAATCAAAAATAAGAAACAAGAATTAATTTAATTTTTTCTCAAATACAGTTGATTTTTTCACGTAGATAAGGTATAATTAATATGAAAGTAAGGTTAAAAATAATTAATAGTTTAGGTACATTTTATAGTGCTATTTTAGATGATGATGGAACGATGCTGGCAAAATTGGAGGAAACATGTGAGCAATTTTCTAGCTTAAGCAGTTTTACTTTATGTGAAAGCAAAAAGATTACACACTACTTTGGGAGTGAAATTTTAAAAAGATCCATTGCAACATTAGAAGTTATAGAAGAAAAGAATTAGGATGTGGTTTTTCATAGCTGACGAACATTTTGGACATCGAAATATTATTAAGTATTGTAAAAGACCCTTTAGGTCGATTGAAGAAATGGACGAAGCAATAATTAAAAATCATAATAATGTAGTTTCAAAGGATGATACAGTTCTTCATGCAGGAGATTTTACATTAGCTAGTACATTTAGAGCTGAAAAGTACATTATGCAATTAAATGGTAAGCATATATTTCTTCAAGGCAGTCACGACTACTGGTTGCATAATGGAATGCAAAGGTGGGAAAGAATAATTGCAAAAAGATATATTGTAGTTTCTCACTACAGTATGAGAACATGGGCAAGATCTCACTATAATAGTTGGCAACTCTATGGTCATTCTCACGGGACATTGCCACCAGTTGGTAAACAGTGGGATATTGGCGTAGATAATAATCAGTTTTATCCTGTTTCTTTTAAACGCTTAGAAGAAATAATGGCAAACAGACCAGATAACCCAAATTTTATAAAGGAAAGTAGTTGTAAATGAACCGAGTTACAGAATCAACAGACTTTAAACCTTAACTTAACTTAAAACGGAGGAGGTGCTTATTAAAAATATACATAAACTTCTAAACTTCTAAACTTCTAACTTTTTGTTTCGGGGGAATAATGAAAAGAGTAATAGACATTATACTTGCAGTTGTGGGATTAGTAATGTGTTCTCCTATCTTATTATTTGCGGCTATTCTTATTAAAATTGAGTCAAGAGGTTCAATTATTTATAGTCAGGAGAGAATCGGAAAAAACGGAATTACCTTTAATCTTTATAAGCTACGATCTATGGTTACAGGAGCAGAAAGTAAGACAGGTCCGGTATGGGCAAAAATTAATGATTCTCGTGTTACTTATGTGGGAAAAATTATAAGAAAACTTCATATTGATGAAATTCCACAGATGATAAATGTATTAATAGGTGACATGAGTTTTGTAGGACCTCGGCCTGAACGTCCTTATTTTGTATCTATTTTAGATAAGGAAATAAAAGGATATAATGATAGGCATCAAATTAAACCGGGGTTGACGGGTTTAGCTTGTGTAAGCTATCCCTACGGAGCATCTATTAGAGATGCTGTTGAAAAGTTTAAGTATGATATCATGTACATCAAAAAGACAGGTTTGTTAATTGATATGTTGATTTTATTAAAAACGGTAAAAGTAGTATTAACAAGAGAAGGATCCAGATAAGGAGAATCAAAATGAATAAAAAATTTATAACTATATTAATAGCCTTAATATTTATGTTTAGTGCATTATCTGTCTCGGCAGTACCTATTAGTTTTGAAGATAATTCAAATTACTGGCCTACTTGGACAAACATAGAAGATGATCTTATAGATTGTATTGGGGTTCCCGAATTTACGGGAGGGATTGTCGATATGGACCCTAATGTTTTAAATTATATCGAAATAGCTTATAACAACTATACAAATAAGTTTATTTTCCCTGGCGATCTTTTTCTGGATATAGATAATAACGGATCATGGGATTACGTTGTAAATACTTATGGAGCCAGTACCGCAGGTGACTACGCTCTTCTTCAACTAAATACATCTACTCTTAATTATATTTTTTCAAATAATATTTTTTCAGGAATGCTACCGTCATCATATAGACAAAACCATCCAGTGGGTTTAGATTTAAACGACACTACAAATTATACCAATATTGGAAATGTATCTTTTTCTGGGTGGATGCAACCACCTTATCCAACATCAACGTTTGACTTCGGAAGCAGCGGATTAGCTCTTAATGGTGTTGGATTAACGTTTGGGTTTACGGTGAGCTGCGCAAACGATGTAATATATGAACAAGTAGAACCTGTGCCAGAGCCTTCAACTTGGCTAATGCTTATTTTTGGTATGCTTTTTTTAGGAATTACCATAAAGAGTCGTGAACGTTTCTGTAAGCAAACCACCAAGTAAGAAAAGCTTTTAGATTAGATTGTTTGAAGGGTTTGATAGGAGTTCTTGTCAAACCCTTTTATAAAGGAAAGTAATAAATGAATATAGTTGTAATGAACCGAGAAACAGTTCAATTTAAAATAGATATTAAACATATCATTGTATCTATGTCGGATGATAAAATTTTTTATCCTCCAATTCCTGAGGATAACTGTTTAGGTATTCTAAGACTGGAGGTGTTTGATTGGGACGGATCTCATCTAAACAGTTTATTTTGTGATGGAGTACCTGTTCCAGAAAATAAAGTATACAATACTTCACATGCAATACAAGTATTAAATTTTATAAACGAACACGTTAATGATACGGAAATAATAGTGTGTCAATGTGATGCAGGTATAAGTAGATCTTCAGCAACAGCTGCTGCATTATCCCTTATATTAAATGGGACCGATGCTCTCTTTTTTAGGCCACCTTATTATCCAAACAGAAAAATATATAGAACAGTACTTAACGAATATGTTGCTAATAAGGAAAAATATGGCAATATTTCTGCGATAACTAAATGGAAAGGAGGTGGTAATTAAACAGAAAAATAAAATTAATTAAAGTTTATAAAGTTTATAAAGTTTATAAAATGATTTAAAACTATTTTAAAAATAAAATCATAAAAAACAAGGAGAAATATTATGAAGAACTGGATAGCAGTATTTGTTATTACCATTACCTTAGCAGCCTTTGGTTTTGCTTCAGTGGCCCAAAGTGCGTCCTTAACCTTAGGTGGAGATGTACGTTATCGTTATGAAGTATTAGATCCAGGTAACACATCCGACAGTAGTCAACAAATTCGGGGTCGTATTGGTGCAGATTTTGATTTAGATGATGGATTCAGCGCTGGTTTGCGTTTAAATACAGGTGATGTGGTATTAGAGGGTAATGATTTAGATATTAGTGTTGATCAATTATATATTAATTATACGCTTAGTGGATTATCACTTACCGGTGGAAAGATGGAAAGTCCCTTTTATAATGCAGGTGGCGGTGAGTTGTTAATGGATGAGGATGATAATCCTGAAGGGTTAGCTGTTAATTATACAAGTAATTTGGGCATAATTGGTATTAATGCAACCGCTGCTCATTTTGAGATAGATGGAACTAATGACTTAACTGGTGCACAAGGTGGTGTTACTTTAGGTATCTTTACAGTTGGTGCAGGTTATTATACCTATATCTACGAACCGTTAAAATATAATATTGCTGAATATTATGCTGAAACAACCATTACATTTGCAAATTATATGATCGAGCTTTATGGTGATTATGCAATAAGTGAAGCGGATAATGAAGGTTGGGTTGCAGGCGCTACGACAGGTCTCGGTGATCTCACTTTAGGATATAAATACGTTGATGTTGAAAATGGTTCGGTGGGCGCTTATACTGACGATGATTTCAACCAAGGTGATGTAGAAGGTTACAAAATTAGTGCTGGTTATCAAATCAATAAATCTGTTGCATTAAATGCAGATTATATTAATGCAAATTCAGATGACACCGTACAAGGTAATTTGGTATTAAGTTTCTAAAAACATATATATAAAAAGTATCAATAGTTAATGTAGTGGGGTTTCAAAACCCCACTACTTTTTTCCTTTTAAGCTAAAGGCAATTTTATGAAAAAGTGTAGTGGATGTGGTCAAGAAGATATAACAGTGCATAGAAATACGTTTGATGGGTTATGTGCAAGTTGCACAACTAAAGCACTTTATAGTGACAGTTTTAGAGCTAGAGCTCAACAAAGAAATAAAGAATTAAAAAGACAGGAAGGAGTTTGGGAAAATGGTTAAACAACCTCAAAATAGGTACCAGGATTAGTCTAATGTCTGCTTTTTCTCACAATAAAGTAGCTGACAGTCTAGTAATTGCTAGGAATCTGGACTATTTTATGGTGGATATTGATGGTGAAGAGATAAGGGTAAATATAGAAAGCGGCTACACTGCTGGGTCTAAACATCGTAATCTTTATTATATTGATTCCTGTCGAAAGGTATAATATAGGAGAACGATCCTATACAAGCTTTAAGGTAGTGCATTTGATTGATTGAAAAAGGATTTTGAAAAATGTGGAATACACAACATACATTCAGTAACATAACTAATGCTTTTAAAAGTGATACAGAGTGGCAATGGTTAAGTACTAAATTTAATGATGAACTATCATCATCTATGCTTGACTTAAGTTTTGCTAAAAAATGTTTAGCCTATGATATACTGGCGCAAGGAAAAGTTGCCCAATTAGCTGGTGGTAAAGTTTTAAATGAAAAAGTGGTACAAAATACAGTGTCATTGGATAAAACAGCACAACTAACTACACAGCAATTAGGTGACCACTATTACCGAATTTTACAACAATTTTTAGTGCAAGAGGAAGAACAACTCTTTTTGGATGCGATGCATGTACAAGCAGATCAGCAAGGCTCCTTAATTGAATACAATTATGGTAAGTTTACTTTTGATACATTCATTGCCATGAAAAATTCTGTACGAAATCCTGCGAATTGTCTTATAGCCAAACCTGTACTGGATACTTTAAGTTTAGATTCGCGATTTATTTCTAATTTTCAAGTGTCAAAACCTGCTTATCTTGCAAAATACGGCTATTTAGGAGATTTTGATGGAATGTCTATGTATACAGATGCCCTTCGACATCCTGATTTAAGGTATAGTCCATCTTTTTTTAAAACAAATAGACCTCTTTTAGAGGAAGATGAAATTTATATTTTTGCACACCCTTTCGATGTGGGTGTTATATTTCAAAGAGCTTTTATAGAAACTGTACCTGGAACTTTACCGAGTGCTCATAATATTACCTGCAGTTGGTATTGTTCCGAAATTAAATGTATGGGTTTTTTAAATACACCAGGTACAGTCAGTAAGGGAATTAGTAAAAGAATACAGCTGGGTAATTCTAATTCCAAGCCAACTAATTTACCTAACTACATACAAACCGAAGGTTAAATTAAATGCCTTAAGTGGGAACAATATTGTTACAGTACTGTTTACTTGTTGTCCGTCTTAATTTAGAAAGGAAAAATTATGATTAAGAAATTAATTTTAACCTTCGTACTGTTATTAATATTAAATGTTTCGAATTGTTATGCTTATTATCATACGCTTAGAGATCATATAGTTGCTAATGAAGGTTTAAGACTTTTTCCTTACTTTGATGCTGCAAATGGTGCTATTATAATAGGATATGGACATAATTTGAGTGCTAAAGGTATCACTCAAGAGGCTGCTCAAGATATGTTAGATTATGACCTTATAGGAGCTATAGTCGATTTAAATATTATTTTTGAAGACTTTAGAACTTTTTCAGACTCTAGAAAGATTGCATTAATTGATATGATATTTTGTATGGGTAAGAGAAAGTTTTTGACTTTCAAGAAGTTAATTAAAGCAGTAAAACGACTTAGGTGGAAAGCAGCTTCAAAAGAAGTTCAGGATAGTTTGTGGTATAGACATTATACTACCAGAGCCACTAAATGTATGAAACTTTTATTTTCAGGAGTGTAGTGGGTAGCTAAAGGAAATTAGTAAAAGAATACAGGTGGGTAATCTATGAAATGCCTTAGGTGTGGATATTGTTGTAAAAATTATGCAGTAATAATAGTTGATGATCCGGAAAAAGGAATTGCAGAAGATAATTTAATCTTGCATGAAGGTAATGGAACTCCCTGTAAACATCTTAGAGGAGAAGAGGGTAGTTATTCTTGTGCACTGCATGATTATCCTTGGTATAAAGACACACCTTGTTTTGCATTTACGCAAGTAGAACAAAAAGATAGCCTTTGTAGAATAGGGGTATATATGCAAAAGATAAAGGAGAAATAGTTATTATGTGGAATGTATTGTACACTTTTCAAAGTATTGCCGATTGCAATAAAACAGATGCTGCATGGTTACGTTTAGGTGATCAATTAAATGCAGAAATATGGCATAAAATAGAGAAAATGAGTTTTGCTAGAAGATGTTTAGATTATAAGCTATTAGCTGTAGGTGATTTAGCTGTTGTAGGTGGAAAACCTATCTTTGAATTTGCTTTGGATAGTTGTTTAAGTTTACCTTCAAATCAACCCATAACCATTGAAGTACTTGAAGAGCTTTATGACAAAGCTATACTAGAAATTATGATACCGGAAGAAAAACTATTTTTAGATGCATTAACTTTAAGAGCTCAAGACAATAGTAGCATAAAAGTTTATAATAAATTTGATTATGATGTATTTACAGATCTTAAATCTTATATAACTGGAGCACACAGCTGCCTTCTATCTATGGATTTATGGCAGGGTATAGTAAACGATTCCAGATTTGCATCTGGCTTTAAACCTGCTCTTAACTATCAATCGATTACATGGGGAGGATATTTAGGCTCCATGGATGGTATACATATCTATACTGATGCATTTCGACCTTTTGATCACAGAATACTTCAGGATGGAGATATTTATATTATGAATGAGGCACAACTTTTAGGTGCGTTACGTCAACGAGCTGAATTAAATACAGTACCAATTAATTTACCAAGCAGTAACGCCACAGATTGTAGTTGGGTTAGTAATTTAGTTGAAAGTTTTGCTCTTTTACCTTCTGGAGTGATAGCTAAAGGAGAATTGTCTTCACTGTCTTCTGGAGTTACACCACGTATGAAAAGAGTTATGCCATCTTATATACAAACAAAAGGATAAATTATTATGAGATTATTACCAAGTGACCATAAAAAAGCGGTGAAGAAAGCAATAAAGAAATACGACGAAACCGGGGTATTAGCTATCTAAGAATAGAAAATGATTTATGAAAGCAGCAACAAATAAAGGAGAATTAAACATGGGTTTATTAAAAAGAACAGTAAATTTTGCACGGTTTAAAGCTGATCCAAATATAAAGTTGCAGTTGGATCCAAATGTCTTAACAACTTCAGCTTTTCAGGATGAAGAAGAAGCGGAAGAAGTTAGTGAACAATCTTTTGGTTGGGTTAGTTTTGAAAATTCATTAAGTACCGATTTTCAAAACTGTGTAAAAGGTAATTACGTTGTGTTAAGTTTAAGAGTAGATACGAGAAATGTACCTTATCATGCTCTTCAAATGCATTTTAAAAAAGCTCTTCAAGAAAAACAAACTTCCCTTTCTAAAGAAGATAAAAAAGTATTAAAAGAAGCTGTTAAGATGAAGCTTCTTAAACGAGCTATTCCAAGAACAAATATTTATGATGTAAGCTGGAACTTAACCACAGGCAGTGTCTTATTTACAGCAACTTCAGATAAAGTGTGTGGCTTATTTGAAGCATTATTTTTTGAAGCTTTTGGTCAACGTTTAGAACGTGTTTTTCCTTATACAATGTGTAAAGCTCTTACACATATTTGTGTTGGATGATATGTGGTTAAATTTTAAAGCTTGCAAAACACCAAAAGTTACATTAGAGGATGCTGCAGATGTAGATGGTGCATTCTTTGAAAAAATGTTCTTGCTTCAAGATTTACTCACACATATGGATGAAATGTTTGCTGAGTTTGTTAAGTTACGTAGTTCTAATGATTGGATCAAAACCCAAACAACTATTAAAGAATGGGTGGTGGGTAGAAAGAAATCAGTACCACCAGTACCGGTAGCAGTAACAACTTAATTTAAAGCTATTACTAACGTTTTCTATAGATTACAGCTTAGAATAAAGCTGTTATAAGATATAGGTTAAGGAAGAAAGGAGGAAGAGAAATCTTTCTCCCTTTTTCCATGCAGAGAACGTTGATTTTTTCGTTCGTTTTATATATAATTATAATATATGAAGGAGGTAGTGAAATGATTGAATTGCTATTCGTTCTTTTATTTTTACATACCATTCACCGTTGGGCTAAGACTTTATAAGGAGGTTTTAAAAATTAAAATTATGGAATTTGAAACTGAACATACAACTGAAGAAGAAGCTTTTGAAGCAGCAAGTAGGCGTATTAAGGATAACACTTGCGTTACTATTAGCTATAACGGCATAATCACAGCGATTTATTTTCAACCTGAACAACAATGGTTGGTACAAATAGTTTTAAATCTGGTTCGAAAAACTATTCCAACAATTGTAAACCCAAGTGATATCACTAATACTTATATAGTGACAGGAGATTGCCGTTGAAGAATTTTTCAACACTGAGTAGCTTATTTAATTTTAACCGGGAGAAATATCTGTGGATACTGAAAAATACTATTACATTGATACTTTTTGTTTCGACTCTATTGCAGATTTAGGAATTATTGTTATGTTGGGCAATATTGATAACCCTAAAAAAGAAATAGTTTTGCACTGGCAAGCAGCTAGTGCTGGTGGAAATAATGTAGATATTTTTTCTTATAAAACATGGCATGATTTTAGGATGGAGATTATTACCGAACGTATTGAAGTGTGTGAAGTTGCTTTAGATATTTTTAAACAGGTTGATATATACAATGTTGATAGAAATGATCCCATAGCTTTTATTAAAATTTTAGAGCACTTGGGATATAAAAAAGCAATCTATTCCGCTGCTATTAAAGACGCTTTTTACGGAGGAGAATAACTATGTATACTTATACACCTAAAGGAAAGTTGGTGAAGTTACCATACAGAGCTACAGTGTTAGACTTTGCTTTTGCTATTCATTCTCAAGTAGCTTATAGAGCTGTAGGAGCTTATATTGGCGATCTTGCTGCTAAAGAAGTGCCTATTGATTATAAATTACAAGAAGAAGACGTTGTATGTATTAAAACAGATAAAAATTCTTTCCCTGATAAGTCCTGGTCCTTAATTGTAACTACTAAAAAAGCTAGATACGAATTGAATAAATTTGATTGGGAAGAACTTAATTATCAGGGTTGGAGAAAAAATAAAGAAATAGAAAAATGCAATATGTTAGCTTTTAATGAGAAAAGAATAGCCGAGTTACGAGCTGATCTTAAAAATATGTATACGAAACAGTTGTTAAATCTATTAAGAAAATACTCATTTCTTTATAGTGATAACTATTGGTATCTCGCTAGTTATGGCGATGGGGGTATCTATTCAGAATTTTCAGAAAAAGTTACAAAGCTTCTTAAAGAAGAGTTGGCTACCAGGGAACACATACCTAATAAAATAGAAAGTAAGATTATCAGACAAAAGGCAGCTAGAAAAAAAGATACTCGAAATAGTAGATCTAGGGGTTTTAGGAGGTAATTAATAACCACACGGTTTTAGGCGAATCAAATAACCAGGAGAAATAAATTATGAAAGAATTTAGGCAGGATAACACAGAGGGCTACACAGAAGATCAGTTAAAAATATTCAATCATCGGTGGGCAAAAATAGTCAGCAATCTGAATTTAAAGTTAAACACTGCCGAATATAATGTTTACTTGAAAAATTTCAATGATCACATAGCCAAGGTGTAAAGTATATGAAAAATGAAGGTATAATTAAAACTATTAAATTTACAAAAAAAGAATATGAGAAAATTTTAAAAGCGTTGGTTACTATTAAAAAAGCTCCTGAAGAATTTTATCAAACTGAAGAAACTTTTATGCGAGAAGCTATATTAAAAGAAGCTACAACTCCATGTAGTTATAGTACTTTTAATAGAAATAAATAAGGAGAGTTGACTAATGAAAAATTTTTTAAGTACTATTAGACATGATTTGTGTTCTCAATGTAATGTTTGTGTATTCAACAATCGGGATGAAGAAGATCCTCCTTGCTGTGTATGTGTCCAAAATATAAATGCTGATTCTAATAATTCTGAATATGGAAATAAGCAAATCAAAATAAAGAAACCAAATAAGTTTCAATTTAAAGCACAGGTTATAATCAATGAAAAAAAATACAGAGTAAAGTCCATAATGTTTAATGATAACGGTGCGATTATAGAAATAATGTATGATGCATTTCGTATCGTATCTGGTTGTAATTTAGAAAATGTTGAATTAGTATTAGAGAGAGAAGTTAAATCTTAAATCTTAAATCTTAAATCTTAAACCTAAAAGGAGATCTGATAATGATGAAAAAATTTGCAGATTTTAAACTCGTAAATCCAGCAGTATTAACCAACCAAAGAAATCACCGAATAGGTACCCTTAAAGAATTGGCCGAATCAGCTATTCAGGCTCTTTTTCCTGATTTTGAAGTAAATACTGCCAAGGCTGAAGTTTTATATTCCAAACATAAATGCCCTGGCTTTGTGCGTAAAATATATGATGCCATAAATCCGGGAAGTATTACTTTAGAGGTAAAGGCTGATAAATTCAACAAGTGGGCCCGTAACGCTGCTTTCCACATGAAGTATACCGTAAAAGAGAGAAAACAAGATGCCAATCTTGGATAAAAAAACCGAAGAGTACAATAAGATTCAACGAAAAGTACGTATTAAAATAGCAGATTTAAAGAATTTTATTGGATTTCATAAAAATCGTTTTGAAGGAGAAAATTCTGATAAACGTATTTCAGAAATAAAAGCTCTTGACGAAGCTCTTACACAAATACTTAAGGATCTTGTTATTCAACTTTACGGAGAAAATCAATCAATATCATCAAAACTACCTTAAACGCGTCGTTTGGGGATAAAAACGTATGAGTAAGAAAAAAATTGTAGTAACTATAAATGTTCCCGGCAAGTGGTGGATACCAGTACTAAAGAAGTGGATAAATGACGACGAATTAAATGATTACGCAGGTAAATATGACTTAAGTAGTTGTCGAAGAATGCTTTCTATAAGGAAAGCTTTGCGTTTAGATTTACCTATAGGTTCTCTAATTACTAGATATATTATTAAGGGAGGTAAACGGTATGCCTCAGAGTGGGATATGTTACATAAAGGATAAAAACCTATGGAAAAATTAGTTATTTGGTGTGAATATGATGATAGTGTAGAGTTTTATAGTAAATACTCTATTCCCGTAGAGTATTCTTCTAAAGAAGATTTAAGAAAACAACTCATTAGTGATGCTGTAAAAGCAAGAGATTACGGAGAATATGAAGATACTTTTAATTTTAAGAGTAACACTTTAGATACTGTTACTTTTGCTGGAGGTGATTTTAAGGTTTATACTCTTGTTGAATGGTTTGAGGAGAAAAAGTTATGAATAAGAAAAATTAATAATCGATGAACAGCGAGATTTTTTACTATCTGGATCAAAAGATGAATTTAATATTAATATTGGAAAACCAGAAATTAAAAAATTAAAAATTTATAGAGTTTTTTCTAAAAAACTCTTTACTTACAGAGTGTTATTATCTTAATCCTTGTTGTATTTTAAGTCCACTATCCATAAAGATTTTTGGGTAAAGCACACGTAGTTAAGAATTTCTAGGAGATAGTTAAGGAGTAAATTTTATGAGAATAGATCCACATGTACATTTTAGAGATGCAGAAGAGTCGTATAAAGAAACTATTACTCATGGCCTTTCTCTTGCAAGAGATCAGGGAGTAGATATTGTATGTGATATGCCAAATACAAAGCAACCTCTGTTAATCTATGAAGATGTAGAGCGTAGATTAAAATTAGTTCCGAAACGATCTGCTGGTAGATATCGTCTTTATGTTGGTGTAACAACAGATAATAATCAGTTAGCAGAAGCAGTAGATATGACTAAGGTATTACCTGAAGTCGTTGCATTAAAAATGTTTGCTGGTAAATCTATAGGAAACTTAGCAATTATTGAAGAAGAAGAACAGTTGGGTGTGTACAAAACTTTAGCCAAGTTAAACTGCAAAGGTCTAATTGCTGTACATTGTGAAAAAGAAAGTTTATTAAACACAACTGTTCAATTTGAACCTTGGTACCCTTATTGGCATTGTTGTGTGCGGACTATTCAAGTGGAGGTTGAGTCAATAAAGGATCAGTTAAAGTTTGCACGGGAAGCTCAATTTCAAGGTCACCTGCACATTTGTCATGTATCTTGTGCACAATCTGTTAATTTGGTTTATGAAGCAAAACAAGCAGGAATGAAAGTTAGCTGCGGAGTAACTCCGCATCATATTCTTTACGATGATAGGTTGTTAAAAATACCTGGTGGGTTACTTTATAAAACTAATCCTCCTTTAAGAAGTAAAGATGAAGTATGTGCATTAAGAACTGCGTTAACTGAGGGTAAAATAGATTGGATTGAAACGGATCATGCACCACATGCAGTCGGAGAGAAATTATTTCCCCCTTATTTGTCGGGTTTTCCATCTTTGTATCTTTATAAAGATTTTGTTAAGAATTATTTACCAGGTCTCGGATTATGTCCTAGTCAAATAAGGAATTTAACATACACAAATATAGCTAATGTAATGGAGTTTTAAAAATGGAAAGAGCAGAAATATTAATTTACGATAAAAATGATAAGCCGCAAAGAGTCCCTATGAACTGTACAATTTTAGATGTAGCTTATATAAACAGTATGAGTATGTATACAGGTAATCATTGTGTAGGAGCTAAAGTAAACGGTAAAGATCGTAGTATTGCATATTGCATATCGCCTGGGGATAAAATTGAAATTTTAACACGACCTGAACAAAAACCTCAATATGAATGGTTTCAAATTGCCAAAATAGAAAGTGTCAGAGTGTATTTGAAATCTTTTCGAACTCAACTAAAACAGGAGTATGAAGTACGAATGGAAGAAGAAAGGACAAAAGAAAAAATAGTAAAAAATCTTCTCTCTGAAAAAGATTATTTTGAAGATAGTTTTCCGACAGAAGAAAAACTTGAAAAGCTGCCCCCTAAAAGACTGTTGGGTATTTTGCAAAAAATTCGAGCTAAAATAAGCTCTATTCAAAACTATTACGGCCCTAGGTACTGCGACGGTCGAGAATATATTGGCTATGATTGGTATGAAGATGTACAGCAGTTTGCAGATATTTACATACCTTATAGAAATAAAGTAAAAACCTTATTAGCTTTACAGCCTAATATTTCAAAAAAGTTTCGTAGATCTGGAAAGAATAAAAATAGAAACAGATAGTTGATTTCCTTCTCGAAATGTGGTATAATTAAAGAGAAAGAAAGAATTTGTTTAGGAGAAAAAAAATTATGTTTAAGAGTTTTTTAAAGAAAAAAATACGTCCTGGTGTGTATGTTACAGAAATTGATTTTTCTACATATCTACCAAAGAATAAAACCGGTATAACCGCTATTGTTGGTAATAGTAGTGAAGGGCCGATTAATCGTGCTGAATTTATAGGAGACATTATACCTACACCTACACCTAAGTGGTGGCAATTTTGGAAAATATCTCAGTATAAAAAAGATTGTAAAGAAAGAGGTAGGAAAGCTAAAGCAAGATTTTTAGAGCTGTTTGGAGAACCTAATTGATAAAGGAAGAAAAATAATCTACTATGCTAATTAAATATCCCAGAACAGTACATTTACCGTGGAGTGGTTGTATAACATCGGACGACAAGCTCTTAAAATCTACTGTACATTTTGAGGGCAAGCAAGTTGTAGTTTCTGTAAAAATGGATGGAGAACAAACTACCCTGTACAGAGATTATGTACACGCTCGTTCTTTAGATAGTAGAAATCATTACTCTAGAAATTGGGTAAGAAATTTACACGGTCAAATAGGTTACCGAATACCCATAGGCTGGAGAATTTGTGGTGAAAATTTGTATGCAAAACACAATATACATTATCATAATTTAAAATCTTATTTTGTGGTCTTCTCTATTTGGAATGAAAATAATGTATGTTTATCTTGGGCAGACACTAAGATTTGGTGTGCATTATTAAATCTGCAATCTGTTAGTGTTCTTTATAAAGGAGTATATGATGAAGAAAGAATAAGCACATTTGATATTTTAGCTAAAAATAATGGAGATGAAGTTGAAGGCTATGTAGTTCGTTTAGCTGGTGCATTTAATTACGTAGATTTCAAACAATCTGTTGCTAAATATGTAAAAGTTGAATTCAGAGAAGGTCTTAAAGACCAAGTTAATTGGATACACCAACAAATTATTCCAAATGATTTAGGTGGGTGTATAGAAGGAGAATTATGCAAAACTTAACAATGTCTTATGTCGAAACAGTTCCTTGTAAAATTTGTGGTAATAAAACAGGCTGCATAGAGACCAAACTTTGTGACGACTGTTGGGAAGTTACGTGCCGATTAAGCTCTTTTTTAGATAAACGTAATGGCGTAGCTTACGTTAAAGAACTTTTGGAAAGTAAATTAGCTAAAAAACCCAAAGGAGGTTAAATAATATTTATGAAATGTGTTTATGTTTGCTTACGTCAGCTACAATGCTTCTCGGTGTAAGCCATTTGGTACCCTCTACCAAACAATTAACTGTTATATATCTAATGCCACGAATTGTTGAAAATAAAGAGCTTAAAAAAATACCACCTAACATTATAAAGTTTGTTAATCAGTATCTTGAAAAGGCTGTGGTTGGAGTGACTGGAGCTGGAGAAGAAGAACTTATTATACTACCTAAAAAAATTAAAAAGAAGGCACAATCTTTATTGAAATAGTTGATTTCTCCCTGGGAATGTGGTATAATTATAGTGTAAGTTAAAATTAACCCATAATTCTAAGGGAGTTAAAAATGACTAAATGGATTAATCAACGTAAAGTGTCCGCAAATTGGATGTTAAATGTACAGTTCGTTAAAAGTAAGTTGAAAATTCGGAAAAGGATTTCAAAACATGAAGATTGGGTCAGTTTACGAGAATATACGTGGGGAGAATTAGGGCATGATCCCGAAGAAGGTTTACGTTTTTGGTCAACTATTGAAAATATTGAAAAACTTGTAAAGTACGTTCGAGATTTTCATAAAGTGTGGGAAGTAGCTTTTCAGTCTACAAGTAAATATGGTTCCATTAATGCTTTTGAAATTAAATCACAATCCAGTGAAAATTATGAAGAAGTTAGTCAAAAATGTAAGGAACTTGGACTTCAACAACATCCAGATTATGACCAGGTTTGGTTCTTAAAGGATTAAAGATATGACACAAAATGATTGGGCAACAGCAGTAGTTTTAGTTTCTGCATTTACAATTTTTGCTTTTGGACTTTATTTACGGGGTCGGGCTTTTAAGACTCAAACTTTTAAGGGAGTTCAAACCAAACTAATAAAGGAGTTCAAACCAAACTAATAAAGGAGTTCAATGTCCAGACAATCAAATGATTTATTAGATATGGCCCCTGATCGTGACTATGATCAATGAACTTAATTTACAGCAAGTTGAAATTGAATACGAACAAGATTATCAACCACAACCACCACCTCCATACGGAACAGGAAAATAAATATGAAAATGACTTGAGCAACTCAAAAAAAGGCTTGCTAAAATACCTGAAATATATAATAAGTATCCTGTGGTTATTCATGAACAAGGTGGTATGCATGATTTCAAAATTAAAGGGATCAATGCTATTGAAAAATATGAAGAAGTACGTATTACAGGAGGCTGATAAATGGAAACCGTTCAAGTTCAAAAAACAGAGACAGAGACAGAAAACGAACCACCTGTTATTCAAATAGGAGACTTCGTTTATTTAAGAGATGCAGATGTTAGAGATGGTTGTTGGCACTCCGGTATGGTGCGAGATATGATAGGTAATTATATTTTTCTTGATTACGGTACTTTCAAACACATAGCAGTGAAAGGATTACGTATTCCAGAAAAAGCTGATGAAGTTGTTGAAATTTGGCGTGCTGATGCTAAAGGTGGTAAGACTTACGTATGGAAAAAGGAGCAAAATTGGTGTAAAAGTACAAGGTATGCGTTATTGTTTTAAAACAGAAAAAGTTAATTTAAGGTTGGAGTAAAATAATATGTCACATTCACAATATCGTATTAATTTTGCACATTATAGCAAGGTACTTGCAGAGAGAAAGAAAAGACAACTACCTATTGGTAATATTGCAATACTTCCTAATAAAAAAGTAATTACGAGATCTAATCAATGGAAGGAACCTTTAGGTATAGGTAAATGTCTTGGAATAACACCTATATCTAAAGCACAAAGATATGTACCACTCATTCGCTATGAAGGAGATGGTGTGGAGTTTATGTGTTTAGGTATTGTAGCTATTTATACCGAAGAATTGTATGCTGAAATAAAAGATTTATCTACAAAAGAACAATGGAATGTTCTTAGAAAGTATGATATGAATAACTCCAAACATAATATGTTAGTTAAATTTATATAAAGGAGAAACATAGTATTAATATAGGGAGTGTCGTTACTGGAGTAGCGGAAAGTAAAAATTGTTTTATGCTATATTGCTGGGTTCTTAGGCTACTACATTGCCCGGTCATTGCGCGCCATTTATAGCCGCTAAAACACCCAACTTGTTGGGATGTGTAGATACCTCTAGGTAATGCAAGGCTGACCCAGGCCCGGGTCGGCTTTCCCTGCATGTACACTAAATGGGTTAGGTTTTATTCCTATAAAGGAGGAATATCATGAAAAGATTTAAATTTAAATTTATTGTTTTAGCATTATTATTACTATGTAGTTGTTCCGCTAATCCATCTAAAGTATCTAAATCAAAAGCTAAAAAATTAGCGGAAAGTATTACCTACGTACAAGATGAACGCACAGGTGTGTGTTATGCAGTTGTTTCCAGTAGAATTTATACATTAGGCCTCTTTCCAAGTGCACAGAAAGGTTTAGGATTAACTGTAGTTCCTTGTGAAAAATGTAGAGAATATCTACAGAAATAGTTGATTTCTCCCTGGGAATGTGGTATAATTAAAGTAGATGATAAAAATAATAACAAGGAGAACTAATAGTGAAAACTAAAGATGGTAAAATTTTAGGGGTCGTAAGTAGGAATGTTGCCCTTATTAAAAGAGGATTAGAAGACTTTCAAGAAAAAGACTTTCCTGAAGGAGTTGTAGTCAGAAATATTAGAGGAGTCTCTTCTTTTCAAAAAAAACCTGGGATTAGAAGAAAGATAGGTTTTAGGATCTAAAACAAGCCACAACCACGAGGAGATAAAATGAATAAATGGAAATGCACTCGATGTGGTCAAAATGGTACAGTTAGTTTTGATTCTCATGAATGTGTGGGCAAACCAAATCTTAACAAGTTAAGTGCAGATTTATTATTAAAGGTTATTAATAAAGAGCTTACAGAACAAGAAGCTTGGGATCAATATAATAAGGGATTGTAAATGTCTGTTAGGTCCATTAATCCTTATTTGGTAGAGATGTTAAGGCCACAAACTAACTCCAACTCTTGGTTTAAAAAACAGTCAGGAGTTGATATTATGGCTGACACATTTAAATTGGTACATAGTATTCAAAATATTGCCAGATCTATTAAATCAGGAGTTGTATTAAGTCAAGATAGTGGATTGGATCATCAAAAATATATCACTCCCAATAATCCAACCATCCGTACCCTTGCACGGTCAATCACTAATTTTTCAGATTCTAGTGACACTAAAATGTTCAAAATAGAGCAATGGGTACAAAAACATATAGAATACAAAACTGATTTAGAAAATTACAGGCAGCTGGAACGCTGGGCTTACCCAGTTGAAACACTTAACAAAAAATCAGGTGATTGCGAAGACCAGGCATTTTTAGTACATAGTCTTGGTTTAGCTGCTAGTGTTGAGCCTGATAGGTTACGAACATATGGTGGATTGGTTTTTGATCCAGGTAGTGCTTCTCCGGGAGGTCATGGTTGGACCGCTTATCGGAGAGAAACAGATAATAAGTGGGTTACAGTGGATTCCACTTATTATGCTGTACAAACACCTATAAAAGATCGAGAACTTTTATCCGCAGATTTAAGATACATTGAAGATTTTTGGTATATTCAACAAAATCAAACCATAGCCACGCCATATGCAAACAAAATTAGATATGCAAAGGGACATAATATTAATATTAAAGTATAATATCCTTGATTTTTTTGACCGAACCATTTATAATTAGAGTAGTTGTTAAATATTCACTAATAAAAGGAGGTCGGTAGATGCTCGAAAAGCTTAATTTTGTGGGCTGGGATAAAGTTGAACCTCAAATTCTTTCAGCAATGCTTGCCCAATTTCCTTTATTAATGATAGGAAATCATGGAACGCACAAAACGATGGGAGCTGAAATTTTAGCTAAGTCTGTACTTGGAAAAGATGCTAAATATGAAGCTTATGACACACCTAATTTACAGTTCGATGATTTAGTGGGTTTTATTAACCCTGCTCAATATGCCAATGCAGGTTCTGTTATTAATTCAGCGGATAGTTTTATCAAAACTCCATTTACCATTTGGGATAAAGATGCTGTGTTGTTTGATGAAATAACACTTGCAAATCCCTTTGCACAAGGTAAATTAAATGAATTAATTAGAAACAGAACCATTATGGGTTTACCTACCAATTTAAAGTACGTATTTGCAGCAGCAAACCCTCCTGGGACATATGATACAATGCATATGCCCCTTGCCTTAGCATCCAGATTTTCAATTATTGAAGCACCTTCCTTAAAACAGATGGATGCTGCTTGTGTAAGACAGCTAGTAAATATAGAATTTGAACAACGAATAACTAAACCAGTAAAGCCGCTTTTAAAAGATCTATTTGCAAAAGCTTCTCAAATAACGATTACACAGGAAGATAATGCAAAAATTCAGCAACTCTTTTTTAGTATTTATAACAATTTTAAGAGTTCTGTAAATAAAGTGATTATTGAAGGCAGAACGTTAACCTCCATGTATAAACTTTTAACAGCGTTTTACAGATTAAAACAATCTTCTCCCGAATTAAAATTAGATACCATAACACACTTACCTGATATTTTAGGAAGTGTTATTCCAGAAGGATTTCCCGTGATTAACACTGCTGTAAAGAGAGTTGATATTGATGCGATTTTAAGAAGTGTAGTATCTAATTTTGAATTAAATGGGCAAGTACATGACTTGGTTTCTTATTTGGATTCAGTTCAAATTGCAGATCCGATGCTTTTTCAAACAGAATGTATTCAAAAAATTATGAATGAAGTAAATGTTAGAGAGTTAAAAAAAGCTGCAAAGAAAATTCCAGCCCTTACAATAGATGGATCAGCAAAACAGAGATTATTAAATATTGTTAATACGCAACAAATAACTTTGAAGTTAAAAAGTACCGCAGGCTTTTCTGGATACGATGGTATTAAGAACAAAGCCAAAGTAAAAGGAGGAACATTATAAGATGCAAAGACTTCCATTACTAATTGTAAATTCTGATGCCCTTAAAACAGCTTGGCAGTCTAAAGTCTTACAGGGAGCTAATAAATGGTGGATTAAAAGAAGTCGCCAATATGGAACTTCAGGATTCCATAGACCTGAAGGCAGTTACGCATTAGTACCAAATGTTTCATATTTGCCTTTTTGTGCTATAAGAAATAACGGTTGTGTTACCACTCCAATATCAAAGACGTTTTGTGATAAAGATTGTTTCTTAATTATACATGACATTAAAACAATTGCAGAACAGAAACATACTTGTATCGCCTATTTGGATCAAGATACTTTTATTTTAACTGTTGGAAATTCAGTAAATTCAACAGTACTATCTACGGATTATGCTACATATGCCCGTGAAGGATTAAAAGGATTGTATACAGAATTAAGGAATCATTTAGAAGTTCAAGCAGCAGATTATAAATTAAGGGCGTTCTTAATAAACCCTACCGTCGAAGTTTTAAAAGATCAACAAATTCTATCTCAAATGGTGTATTCTTTTGTTACACAAAACACAGCATGTACGAACTTGCTTCTTGAAAACGGATCTACTATAAAAAGGAACTAAATGATTAAGACTCTTAATGAGAAATTACAGCAAATTAAACAGTTTGTTATTTCTGGTGAAATAAAAGATGCAGAAATGTATTTAACATTCTTGTTAAATGGCACTGATCCTGAATGGGTGTCAAAATTTTGTCATATTGAAGATACACTTCGAATTTTTAAATATATTAAAACTATCCAAATAACAGATCATCCTAATGCCTGTATTAATTTGTTAAGCCAAGAAATGCAAATTGGTAAGAAATTTCTTGTAGACATCCACAGTCCTATTGATTTATTATTTGTTGTATATCACGAACGTAATCATATTTTATGTAATAAATTATATAAACTTTTCATAAACGATTTAGTAACACAGTTTAAACGTAAATATGTTGGACTGGATAATCAGATAGATACATTAGCTAACCATGCAGAAGAAATATATGTTAACGGTATGACATATAGAGTCTTAAAAAACAAAAGATTTCTAACCTCTACTTTTGGAACAGAAGGTTATTCCAGTTTAAGATCTGGTAGCCCTGATACAGAATATTGGGCAAAGTATCCTGATATAATGTGTTACGTTAAAAGAATATTTAACCCAAACCTTTTTGGTCGTTTTGTACATTGGACTGAGGTGTATATAACTAATCTTCTTACAATTTCAAATAATACCGAACAGCTATTTGAAGATGTAGAAGAACAGGATGATATATTTAGTTCAGGTACACCTATAACCATTAAACAAACCACTGGTTACACAAAACAAAAAGAGCAGGGAAGAAATTCAATAGGGCGATCAATTTCACTTGATAAAAAAACTTTTCCTAATACTGAAGATGCTTTAGACCAGATGGTGTTAGATACCTCTACAGACGCTACAAAAGAATTAAAGGTGTATAAATTACAACCTAAAGAAAATAATGAAATAATTGAAGTTTTTGGTACTATTTTTTCTGAGTATAATATTAACAATAACATGTATTATGAGGGACGTAGTGCATGTTTACCGCACCGATTAACAAGAAGAGATCAGTACCAGGTACAGGGAGGGAATTTTCCTTTAATGTATTCCCGTAAATATTTTCCTAAAGTGAGTACAAAACAGTATGTAACTTATTTTGATGTAAGTGGTTCAATGTCAAATTTTTTAGGTGTGTTGCCTTTAATTCAGCAGCAAATGCATCATTTAGTGAAACAGCATTATTGTTTTTCGTCGATGGTTGTTGAAGCGGATCCGACTTTTACACATTATTTGTCTTCAGGAGGTACAAGTTTTAATGAAGTTGCAACTCATATTTTTAAAATTGCTGCAACCCATGTAATTGTAATAAGTGATGGGCAGGATTCCTTATCTGCAAATGTGGTACAAAGATTAAAAAAACAATTAAAGCGTTTTATATATATTCATGTGGGAAGTGGATTTAAAGCACGAGCTTGGGGCCAGCTAATTAATATTCCACAGGTAGCTGGTAAAATGGTTGAAATTGCAGATCACGTAGTAATATAGGAGTGTATTAATGGAAAAAGAAAAACAGATTCTTGAAGCAAATATAGAAAGTATGTTACACTACAACGAAATTAAAATGTATGTGGAACAGTTTAAATATCCAAAACCTAAAGTGAACTGTAAACTTTTTTCTGATATCTCAGTAATTCTATATCGACATCTGTTGGATCAGATTTTGCCTGTATTAGTTGAGGTAAATGCAAAAGAAGCTGCAACATACGTACGTTCCGATCACTGCAAAGGTTATGATTCTTTATATAAATCACTTATCCAGACAATTGTTGAAACACATTTTTGGAAATTAGTAAAAGAAAATATCTTTCAGATTAATGAAGTTATTATATATAAAGCAGCGAATGATATTCTACAGTATGGAAGCCACATATCTAAAATGTTTTATAATATAGAAGATTCTCCTTATTCTCAAGAAATACACCCAGCTATAATGACAGCTTTGCGATTAAAGGTAGGAAAAAAAGCAAACGGGCTCATTTTAGCCATAGAGGTAAATTTTTCAAGGTTAGCTGATAGAACAGAAACAGAATTTACACCAGAAGAATTTGAAAAGAAACATTTTCACGATCACTTTCAAGACATAAGGTAGGTAGATTTATGAAAGTATTAGAGTTTTTAAAAGAACACACATTACAGGAATTAATAGACACTTTTAAATTGGATGCAAGACTGTATGAAGATAGAGTAGTTTTAAACTATAATCAAATTAACAGCCCTAAGCACGATCCTGTGGTTAAGGAATGTCGTTCTTTAATTCTATCTTTACCTGATTTTAATGTGTTAAGTAGAAGCTTTGATAGATTTTTTAACTATTTAGAAGATCCTGAACATATGCAATTTGACATTATGGATGCAATTTGTTTTCAAAAAATCGACGGATCTATTATTAACGTCTATTTCGACGGTAAAAATTGGGAAGCCTCTACAAGAAAAATGGCATTTGCTGAGGGCGAAACTGCATTAGGGCACACTTATAGAAATTTATTTGAAGAAGCTCTTGGCGGCAAAGTAGATGATATTTTTTCCAAATTAAAAATGAATGATAGATACACATACATTTTTGAATTCGTAAGTCCTGAGACAAGAATTGTAACTCGTTACAGAGAGAAAGATGTATATTTATTAAACGTTAGAGATAAACAAACAGGAAGAGATGTTCCCAGATCTATTATTAAACAATATGCTCTAGAATTAGGTGTAAATGTTAAAATGCCTGCTGAGTTTAGATTTAAAACTGTTGATGACGTTATGGAATCCTTAGGAGAATTACCAGCACTTGATGAAGGCTATGTATGTTATGACCCTTATACTGAGAAGAGAATTAAAATTAAAAACCCTTCATATTTAGCAGTAGCTCATTTAAGAGAAAATGGAGTAATCTCTACAAAGAGGGTAGTGTTATTAGTGTGCTTACAAGATCACGAAGAATACTTAGTTTCTTTTGAAGAAGATAGAAGTTTGTTTGAGCCTTATATCAAAGCATACGATTTTATGCTTGAATATGTGGGTGAGTTGGCAAAAAAGACTTCACATATTAAGGATAGAAAAGAATTTGCATTAGCTGTTCGAGGTCCTGCTCAGCATCTTATGTTTGGTATAAGAGATGGAAAAGATTTTACATCTTTGATTTCTAAAATGACTGATAATTCAAAGGAAAGAATGTTAGTAGGTTTTAAAAAGGAAATGGAAATGGAGAAGAAAAAATGTTAAATATAATTGTTATTAGCTAACTTTATAAACTAAAAAGGCTTGATTTTTTCTGTATTATCATGTATAATTATAGTATATAAAGTAATTATTCATCTTATAGAGGAGATTAAATTATGGTGGTACCAAACAGTCCATGTAAGGAACCGACTTTATTAGATGCATTAACATGGATTTGTATTTGGGAGTCCGAACGTATTGTTAAACAAGCTAAAAAGGGTTTACGCGATTCTGATGGAAAGGGATGGGATACCTGTTTTAAAATTTGTTTAAAAACAGTAATGGAAACATATAATTAACAAAAAAAGAAGAGGATTATTGTAAAATGTATATTAAGAAAGAGATGCAACACCATTTACCCTACACTATTTGGAGTGTGGCAATCGGTTTAGCTATAGTGGGTTTATTACAATTTATTGCACAGGTAGGTGGCGTAAATATGAGTGAACCAGCACATGGATTATTCCATATTTTTCATGCACTCCACGCTTTGTTTAGTGCAGCCGCAACCACAGCAATGTTTTGGAAGCATGAAAGAGATTGGCTAAAAGCAGTATTAGTAGGTTTTACAGGCACAGTAGGTGTTTGTACAATAAGTGATGTATTTTTACCCTATATTGCAGGTACATTATTAGGTGTAAAGATGAGCTTGCATATATGTATTTTACAACATCCTATGTTAGTGTTACCTTTTGTATTTACAGGTATTTTATTGGGTCTTCTCGCTCAATCTGAGTCCCATTCTTTATTTTCTCATAGTGGCCATATATTGGTGAGTAGTGTTGCTTCTATTTTGTACTTAATTTCTTTTGGATTAAATAATTGGATTCATGTATTAGGTTTAATCTTTTTATACATGATTGTAGCAGTTGTTGTACCTTGCTGTACTTCCGATATTGTTTTTCCTCTATTATTAGTAAAAAAAGAAAGGATGCGGAATTAGGTTTAAATATTTTGGTAAAGCATTTTAAAGGTGGGTGCTAGAGATTATAATTTTTTTTTTACAAAGGGGTAATTAAGATGTTGGATAGATATACAAAGGGTGAAATAGGAGCTGTATGGACGGATTATCAGACGTATTATACTTGGCTTGAAGTTGAGTTGGCTGTATGTGAAGCATGGGTTGAATTAGGTGAAATGTCTCAAAAAGTGTATGAAGATATTAAGACGAAAACTATTCATACTCTTAGTGTAGATAGAATACATGCAATTGAGAGGTCGGTAAAACACAATGTAATTGCGTTTCTTACTCATTTGGCGGAGAATGTAGGAGATAATTCGAGATTTATACATAAAGGTTTAACTTCTTCAGATGTTTTGGATACGGCTTTATCAATGCAAACTGTAGCGGCTGCAAATTTACTTATTAGTTTGGTAAAACAACTTGAAAACGTTTTGAAGCAGAAAGCTTTTGAACATAAAAATACAATTATGATGGGTCGAAGTCATGGGATGCACGCTGAACCTATAACTTTTGGTCTAAAACTTGCAAATTGGTATAGTGAGATGCAGAGAAACCGAGAAAGATTAATTCAGGCTATAAAATGGATGAGGTATGGAAAAATATCCGGTGCAGTTGGAACTTATGCTCATATTCCTCCGAAATTGGAGGAGATAGTGTGTAAAAAATTAGGTTTGATCCCAGCTGATGTTTCAAATCAAATATTGCAGAGAGATAGACATGCTCAATTTATTACCACTTTAGCTATAATTGGATCATCTTTGGATAAGTTCGCTACAGAAATTCGACATTTAGCGAGGACTGAAATACATGAAGTAGAGGAGCCTTTTACAAAAAAGCAAAAAGGTTCCTCCTCAATGCCCCATAAAAGAAATCCTATGCGATCAGAAAATATTTGTGGATGTTCAAGGGTTCTTCGAGGGTATGCTTTAACTGCTATGGAAAATATGGCTTTATGGCATGAGAGAGATATTTCTCATTCAAGTGCTGAACGGATAATATTTCCAGATGCAACGATTCTATTGTATCATATGTTAACTAAAATGATAAATGTGGTAGAGAATATGCAAGTGTATCCAGAGAATATGAAAATGAATATGGATATGTCTTCATCGGTTCAATTATCTCAGAAAGTTCTTTTGCTGCTGGTTGATGCGGGGATGCGTAGAGAGGATGCTTATAAAAAAGTACAATGTTATGCTATGGAATCTATAAATTCAAGATGTAAATTTATAGATTTAATATTGAGCGATGAAGTTATATATGGATATTTAAAGACTGAGGATATTCAAGCTTTAAAAACCGACCTCTCTGGAGATTATGTTAAGCATGTTGATTATACTTTTGATAAAGTATTCGGAGATGACTTAAATAGAATAGTTGATTTTCTTCTTTGAATGTGGTATAATTAATATAAAGAGTCATTTAAAGGAGAGGAATTAGAGTAGATTGTTGTTATACTTCCGATATTGTTTTTCCCCTATTATTAATTAAAAGAAAGGATAAATAAAATGTATAGATTCGATATTACAGTTGTTAAGTATGTTCAATTAGGTTATGTACGGGTTAGAGTAGATTGTGTTGAATCTCCTGAAGGTATGAATACAAATGTATTTACTATGAAAAATACAAAAACTACAATGAGTGCCACAGTACAGTCAGATCCAATCATTTTAGATAGTGAAGATATAAAGAAGGATAGTATCCAGGCAATGGTGGAGGCACATGCAAAAATAATGCTAGAGAAAGCTAAAGAGGTAATTGACAGAAGAAGATATTTGGCAAGAACAGATGTCAGTGGATTTACTCAAGTAAAGGAGTATTAAACTGGAGGTAGTATATGAATAATAATGATACGGACAAAAAAATATTTCCAAATGAACCAGATATTATTATAAATGAAGAAACATTAACGGATGCAGAATCAATGACAATTCGTGTGGCAATTGAATCGTTTGCAATGGATTTAGAAAACGGTCTCGGAGAAGATAAGTTAGGAAAACAGATAACAGAAGGTTATAAAGGATAGAAAGTTTGAAAGAAATAATTAAAGCATACAAATATAGATTATATCCAACTAAGTCTCAGCTACCTCTTTTAAACCAACCACCTCAGACGCTGAAGTAGTTGCTAATCCTAAATTTCTTAGAAAGGATTTAAAAAAGATTAAGTATCTGCAAAGACAGGCAGCAAAGATTAAGTTTAAAAATAGAAATAGAAAACGAAAGTTTAGAAAATTTAAAGTAGCAGCTCTTCATGAAAAAGTATCTAATAGAAGAAAGGATTTTTTACACAAACTATCTTCGAGATTGATTAACGAAAACCAAGTAATCTGTCTCGAAGATTTAAACATCAAAGGGATGGTTAAGAATCATAAATTAGCATTAAGTATCTCTGACGTTAGCTGGTCCAAATTTGTTAGCTATCTAAAATATAAAGCTGACTGGAATGGAAGAGAATTAGTATTTGTAGATAGATTTTATCCATCATCTAAGACGTGCTCTAATTGTGGATCTATAAAGAAAGATTTAACATTAGCTGTTAGAGATTGGATATGTGACAGCTGTAATTTCCACCACGATAGAGATGTTAATGCAGCTATTAACATTAGAAACGAAGGATTAAATATAAGATTAAATAGCAGATAATTTCTCATCTGGCTGTGGGACGCAGTCGGATGTAAAACAAAAACTAGGCAAAGGCGTTGTCGTTAGATGAGTCTATGACCCTAGAAGTCATTGAGCTAAGAGAGCTTAATGGCAGTTCATAAGAATAGTATTAGAAATATTAGAAAAAAATTATTAAAAAAATAAAGAGGTATAAAGTATCTGGCATCCAAAAGCTTAAATAAAAAAAGGAAGGTAATAAACAATGTATAGATTTAAAACTAAAATCGTAACTTATATAAATGAAGGTTATTTTAGGATACAGATTACGTGCACTGAAGCTGATGCTAATCAGAATATGAGTGTTTTTCCTCCACCCGAAAACAGTATTAAAGGAACATGTAATAGAACGTGGACGGAAAGTAAACCACTCTTCCAGAATCATGAAATTACAACAGAAGAATTGAATGCACTTCGCAAACAGTGGTACGACCAACTTATGTCACCTGCTAAGGAGCTTATTAGTAGAAGAAGACTTTCAGCTACATTAGACGAAAAAGAGGAGATAACTGAATTATGAGAAAAGTAGTAGATATGTCAAACGATCCAAACAATACCTGTATTAAAGAAGATAAAAAGAAACCTAAAAAAGGAACTAGCCGTACTGCAGCCACAAAACCTGTTGCAGAAACAATGTTTTGTAAAGACTGTAAAGAGTATAAGGCTAAAAAATGTAAAATAACGGATACCTTTGCTCCTCGAAAGGAAACATGTAAGAAATGGCACAGGTAGATATCTTAACCTATGGGAGTAAAATTTAATGGAAGGCGATTATTTTTTTAATTTATTTGGTAGAGTGTTTATAGCATCTGGTGGATTAGGTATTGACGGTAAAGGTTATTATTATGATAAGCTACTAAATTTTGTACCAGGGCATAGTTTTGAAGGAGCAACATTTATTGCCAAAACGGTTACAGTGGCTCCTAGAGATGGTAATCTTCCCTTAAAGGAAAATTTACAGCCATATTCTCGTTGGCCTAAATGTATACAGGTTTTTCCATTTTCTGGTTCAATGATGAATGCAGTAGGTGTATCCTCCCCTGGGTTAGAGTCTGTGTTAAATTCAGGTGTTTGGTATAAAAGAACAGAACCATTTTTAATTTCAATCATTCCAGAAAAAAGAACATTACAAGAAAGAATTTCTGAAATTAAAGAAGCGGCTCGTCTAATAAGTGCAAACCTCTATTTATTTCAAGCTGCTGTTGGGATTCAGCTTAATATTTCTTGCCCAAATACTGAAGTAAACTTAGGTCAATATATGGAAGAAGTTCAAATCTACATAGACATTTTAGCTAAAATCGGTTTAATGATAGATTTAAAGATTAGCTTACTTACACCTCCTGAATATATAAATATGCTGTACAATTATGAAGTACTTACAGTTGGTAATGCTATACCTTTTGGATCTATGCCAGGTATTAATTGGAAAAAATATAAAGGGTTAGAGATGTTTGGTGGCGGAGGATTAACAGGACCTCTTTTATTACCCCGTGTAGTTGATTGGATTGAAAGATTTAGGCAGATTAACACCACGAAATCAATTAAAGCTTGTGGTGGAATCTTTTCAAAAAAAGCTGTAGATAAAGTAATTGATACAGGAGCTAATGCAATTGAAATCGGTACTGTAAAATTAATGAGGCCTTGGAGAGTAGTTGGCCTCATTAAAAAGGTACAGGAGGAGTTAGACGAAAATGTACTACACTAAAAAGAAAACAGACACTCAGTTAGAGGAAGGTATTGATAATGCTGCTGATATTTGTGAAGAATTATTCAATTTTATAAATAACCTGATTGCAGCAATGCAAAAGGAAAGAGCTAGTAAAAACTCTCTAATAAGCTTGAGTAGAAATAAGCAAAATAGGAAGAATAGAAATGTTGACCGTTTAATTCAAGATTGGGAACAAAAATGAAATTAAATAATGTCGTAGAAAAATTATTAAAAAACAGAATGAAATTAAATATTTTTAAGGTCACAAAGACAGGTAGAGTACAGTGTAGAAAATCTAACAAGTGTATTGGTCCAGAACAAGAAACTATGAAAGAGATAGGGCTGTACTCTTTCTGGACAAGTTTTGGACCTGGTTATATTATAGGTTCTTTTTGTGCATCCGTAGTAGGAAAACTATTAGTGCTTTTTAAGATAATAAATAATCCTAGTGCAATTTATTTTTAAACATAATGCTAGTAAGTAGTACAGTAGCATTATATTTTTTCTGTAAAAAAAGGTAAAGGAGAGTAGGAAAGTTGGAACATAAAATGTGTGAGAAAATAGAAAATGCAGTAACAAACACGATAAGAAAGACAAAAGATGATTTTAATTGCATCAAAGAAGCATCTTTAAATGATGCTTGGCGGGAAGCAATGCGTCTATGTATTAGAAATGGTAAGGATTTTGTAGTTAAAGGTGGCAGCTATATAGGTCAAATTAGGAAACAACTACCTGATGTAAAGATAAAAATTACACAACCTTGGATCCGCCCTTTAGCTCCAATAGTATGTCCACCATACCAACCACCTACTAACGATGAAAAAATTGAAATGTATTTTGAAAAATATATAATAGGTGCTGAAGTTCAAAAACATGAGATTTATACATACGGATCTTATATTGTTCCTCAACTTGAAGGTGTTATTGATATTTTGAAAAAATCGAAAGGTAATACTAACCAAGCTGCAATAACAATTGGTGGAATAGAATCTATCTCACAGAACGATCCACCTTGTTTAAGAATCATTACTTTTAAAGTAGTTGATAAGCAATTACAAATGTCAGTGTTGTTCAGAAGCTGGGATTTATATGCAGGCTTACCCGAAAATTTAGGTGGTCTTCAAATGCTAAAAGAATATGTATTAATTAATATTGAAGATGAATTTGAAGTAACTGATGGACCTATTGTTGCATACAGTGATGGGTTACATCTTTACGATCAGTATTTTGACCTAGCAAATGATCTTAATATTGAAAAGATTACAGTAGATGAAGAAGTTTTAGCTGACAAAGAAGAATTTAATAAGACATTAGAGGGAATCTAATTTTTTTAAAATAAAAGGGTTGTCTATGACAGATGAAGAGTGGTATATTAGGACCCATCATATGGGTCGCTGGCCAGTGAAAGACGTTTCAATATTTGAACAAGCTAGGAAAGAAGTAAATTGCAACATTAAAATTTATCCTTCGCATGAAGCAGCTTTTATCTGGTTGATTGCTGTGGATAAAGGAGAGTCATATAAATATTTTTGGATAAAAGTTAGACAACTACAAAGAAAACATTGATTTCTTCCGAGAATGTTATATAATTAATAGTATAATATAACATAACAATAGATTAGATTAGGAGAAGACATGCCTTATACGAAATATATTGGGTTGGATAAAAAGCTTAAAGATTCAAATACTATTTTTTGTATGTATTCTAAACCGCTTGATATTCCATATCTTAAACTTAAAATATATATCGTTAAACGTGAATCTAAATACAGCTTTCAAAGAAAACCAAGAAATTTTTTTCAAAAATACATGGAGGCTTTTAAAAAAGCAGTTAAAGCTTTTAAAGCAGAGGTACAAAATAAACCTTTATAAGAAAGAAAACACTTTTATAAGAAAGGAAACTTTTAAAATGTTTGGATTAGAATATTTAGCCGCATTATCAAAGATTGCTTTTCAAATTGCTTTTGCCATCATTACTGCAATTCCTGCGTATTTTGCCTGGGGTGTTGTGCCTATTTATTTTCCTATGATTCCGCAGATTTGGTATAAACTACCTTATTGGCACATTGTTGGAATCTTATTAATGATTTCTATTGTAGCTGAGCAAATCAGAAAGCTTACACCTAAAATAATATCCATTGATAGTTCTTCAGTCAGTAAATAGACATTATTTTAGCAAAAACAGTTGATTTACTCCCTGAAATCATGTATAATTATAATATAAGGAGTTAATTAAACCATTTAAAAAGGAGATCGCAAATGTTTTTAGATAAATTAGATATTCAAAAAATCAGCGCACGAGATGGTTTAACTCTTATTGGTGGTTCTAAAACAAAAGTTAAAACGGCTATTCAATGGGCCAAACATAAAGAAGCTGCAACCGTTATTTGTGATGTAGAGCAATCAAAAATAGATACCAAATATTTCACAGCAGTTGTAAAAATGTAATTTTAATTTTAATTTGATATTAAATGCCCGCTAAGGAAGGCCTTATCAATGTTGTATAGGCGTTTATGCCCAGATAAGGCTTCCTTCAAGGGTTTTCTTATTTTTTTGCCCAAGGTAAGGCATAACTTACCGAAAAGCATTAGGAGGTAATTTGTGGCAACAACAACATACGAAGTTTCTTTACCATGCTGGACAAAAGGCCAGAAAGTAAAGTGCCCAGGTTGCGGCAAAAAGGTAGGTGCTCCTTATGTATGCAAGAAATGCGATGCACATATAAAAATTAAAGTACACATGAACTTTAAATAAGAGAAAGGGGAAAATTTATACCATGGTGGATAAAAAACAGTATTAAAGAGTACATTTCTGGTAATACTTTCTCTTCTAAATATAATTGCTCATATTTGGTGCTGTCCATTTTTTGTTGCTGGTATGCTTTTTAAGGTGGCTAAGCTTGGTTGGGAACAAGGCTGTAACGTTATAGATCATTTTTAAAGGAGAGTTATGGAAATAGTTTCTTTTGCGGGCACATACGCTTTTCTATCTAACTTCTATCTAACGGAAGTGTGTTATAAAAATCATCTATACCCATCTACTGAGCATGCGTTTCAAGCAGCTAAGACTTTTAGTTTAGTGGAGCAGAGTTGTTTTTATATACAAACTAATCTTCAGAATAATATAACACCAGGTAAAGCAAAGCGTTTAGGTAAGAAAGTTACTCTACGTTCTGATTGGGATTGGTGGGTAAAGCTAGCCGTTATGGAAGATATCTTGAATATAAAATTTCAAGATCCGGTATTAAGAATGAAGCTATTAGCAACCGGAGATGCAAAATTGGTTGAAGGTAATTATTGGCATGATACTTTTTGGGGTGTATGTGACGGACAAGGCTTAAACCATTTAGGCAGAATTTTAATGTACATAAGAAATAAAATAAGAACAGAAACGTTAAAAATATAATATCTTTCTTTATAAAAAGAAAGGAATTTCAAAACCATGAGAGTTGTTTTAGTTTTAAAAAAAGGTATATATAATATAAAGTATTACGAAGATACTAGTGATATGTATCGGGAGTGGTTTATGCCGGAGTGTATTGTTAAAACTTTGATTAAAATGATGCAAAAAAAGTTTAAATTACCTTTTGAAAAAAAGATAGGCGATATAACTTTTACCATGTTAATTGCAGAGGGTTCGTTAGAGGTTAAAAAAGATTTTACAATAGGTGGCTGGATATTACCTACAATGGTTGTTGAAAAATTAATGGAGTAGTTAAAGTGTTTAAAAGAACAAAAGTACTAAAAACGTAAAAGAATATATAAAAGAAAGGATAAATTTATGCGTACAGTAAACGAAATATTAGATCCAGCACTTAAAGTATTAAATGCAGCACGTGAAAGAAAAGTAAGTAAAAAAAGATTTTTAAAATCAGTCTTTTTAGCTAAAATCTTTGTAATTAGTATTGCCAGTGTAGTAGTTTCTGTGCTTCCTGTATTAATTCATTTAGCGTTTTTATTTCTTGGACCTGTTGGATTTTGGCAGAAATTATTCTTTTCGGGTATTATTGGTTTAGCTGGTATAGCTGAAATAATTATATTAATACTTACCTATTTTGCCACAAAAGCAGGTCTTAAATTTGTGGCTAAGCTTAAAGTAAAAACGGAAGAAAGGAGGGGTACATTTTTATGAAAAAAGCAGTTGTAGTATTATCAGGTGGAGTGGACAGCACTACATTATTATACCATTTATTAGCTCAAGGTTACGAAATTAATACAGCATTATCTTTCAATTATGGACAAAAGCATGCTAAAGAATTAGATTATGCAGTATCTACTGTTCGGTTTATTAACAGTAAGCTACAACCTAATATTGTCCATAAAATTATAAAGGTTCCATTTAATGAATTAACCTACAAATCATCTTTAACAGGTGATGTAGCTGTACCTGAAGGTCATTATGAAAACGAGTCTATGAAGTTAACAGTGATTCCAAGTCGCAATTTAATATTTATATCTATTGCATCAGCATTAGCTATTACCGAACAATCAAAACTTGCAGTGGGAATTCATGCAGGGGATCATACAATTTATCCAGATACAAGAGAAGAATTTATTAAAGCTGCTGAATCCGCCATTAAAATAGGCAACTGGGATTCAGAAAATTTTGAAATTCTTGCACCTTTTGTAGATATTTCAAAAGCAGATATTATAAAATGGGGTATTGGAGCTGCAAAGTATTTGGGAATTTCGTTGTTTGATATGTATTACCGCACTTGGAGTTGCTACAAAGGTGGAGAAAAAGCTTGCGGTAAATGTGGCACATGTGTAGAACGCTTAGAGGCTTTTGAAAAGAATGGTATAAAAGATCCAATTGAGTATGAATAATCAGATTCAGACACAAATAAACTTTTAAAAATTAGGAAAATTAAAAATGTATGATATAACACAAGTATTTATGGGTAATGGAGTTATAGAAGTTACTTCAACAAACGACGTCATTTTAAAAGATTTACTTGTACATCTTAGGAACAACGTTGGAGTTTCTGTAAATAAAGTTGAGATCAAACAAATAAGTAATAAAGTTTATAATGTAAAACTTATTAATTTAGAAACAGCAATGTACACCACATTTTGGGCTATTTTAAGCTTCTTAGGTGAACAAAATTGGGAACCTTTTGCAACTGTACATGACACTGTCTCTTTTAGACTTTATAAAGATACAACAGTTGATGAAGTGGTGTTACCACCAAAGGTATTATCTCCTGAACCGGAGGTCTAAACCAGAAACACTTGGAACACCATCAGTGGCATCATTGAAACCAAACCCAGCTGATGGTGATTCGGGTATCAATCCTTTATATGGACTGGATTTGTAAATGTAATAAAAGAGCAACCTTTGACGGTGGAAAGACACTAAAACCTAAGGTAGTATCTAAAGCATCTAAAAGGCTATTTATTTTTTTATATGGACTGGAGCCAGCTTTACCAGCTGGCGTAGAAGGATTGAAGTATAAAAAAATGGACATGGGCTGAACTAAAAAGCAAGGTTGCTCTTTTTTATAACATACGGACTCATATTTATTGAATTAAAAGGGAGATATGATGGTAATTACAATATTTGTATTATTAATATGGTTGTCAGTTCCTTGGTACATATGGTTATTATGGTTATGTGGCACAGTATGGCATATTTTTAAAATAATTATTGCAACTCTAACATAATAAGGATATAAATTTTATGAAAAAAGTTAAAGTATTAACTGTGCATGCATCAAAACATGAATTCGAAAATCAATTAAATGCTCGGGTAGTAGAAGGTTGGATTCCACAATATGCTTCATACCAAGTAGGTAATTCAGAGCAGTCAGAGAATTTTTATTCAATTCTTCTTGAAAAAAACGATGATGCTAAAACCAATATTAAAGTTTACGAATTAGATGAAACTGATTATGAAGGTGGTGGATTGCTTTTCGTTACAGATGATACCCGTATAGCTGAGCATTGGAATTATTTAGGTACGTTAGATGAATTTATAACTGAATTGAGGCAAAAATTAACTAAACGCAACACAGTAGCTTATTATTGGATAAAATAAATGAAAACTTGTATATTCTATGGAAAAGTGGTTAATAAAGAAATATATACTCCAGTTTTAGCTGTAAATGTATCTGGTGATAAGAAAGAGCAGAAGGAACAAATTAAACGTAACATTGAAACGTTAACCAGTGTGGATGTAAGGCATAAGTACAGCGATTTTATACCGTATATAATTGACGTAGATGTGGACCAAAAACCTTTTAAAAAAAGAAGATTAAAGTAACGGTAAACGTTGATTTTTTTACAGAAATCATGTATAATTATTGATCTTCCATTATTAATATTTTTTTCGAAAAGATTGATTAACGAAAACCAAGTAATCTGTCTTGAAGATTTAAACATTAAAGGAATGGTTAATGCAGCTATTAATATTAGGAACGAAGGATTAAGATTACTAAGTTATAAATAATTTCTTATCTGGTTGTGGGACGCAGTCGGATGTAAAACAAAAACTAGGCAAAGGCGTTGTCGTTAGATGAGTCTATGACCCTAGAAGTCGTTAAATTAAGAGTTTAATAGCAGTTCACATGAAGAAAGATTAGAAAGAGGTTAAAAAATAAAAATGAACTATTTAATTAAATTGTGTTCAAATTCCACTACACCTACGAAAGCAGGTTATATCTTCCACCAAAGTTTGATGGATTGCATCTTAACAGAATTAAATAGAGGTGATTCTGTTCCTGTTCTTGTAGGTTCTGCATTTGAACCACATGCAGATTGCACTACAATTGGTAGTACAGTTGTAAATTCTTGTTATCTTAGACAAGGATATTTATACTTAAAAATAACACCTGCAGATGATTCGGCATTAAAAATAATTAACGACGTTAAATATCATGCTTTTCCTTCTATTAAGATAGAAGCTGGTAATGATGATGTTTTTGAAGAAACAGAAGAAGGTAAAGTCGTACATGCAGCAGGACCTGTATCTTTAAAGAATATTCTTTTCTGTACGGATGGGTGATTAATAATGGACTATTTAATTAAATTATGCACTAATTCTAATACACCTCTTTTAAGATAACAGGAATTTGCAACCTGCTCTTGTGGGAGTAGTGCAAAACACAGGGATAGAAAGTTTGAAAGAAATAAGTGCAAAACACAGGGATAGAAAGTTTGAAAGAAATAATTAAAGCATACAAATATAGATTATATCCAACTAAGTCTCAGCTACCTCTTTTAAATCAACATGTTGGACATAGTAGATTTGTTTATAACTACTTTCTAGCTCTAAAGAAAGCTAAGTATGAAGAGACTAAAGAGAATATTAGCTGTCTGGAAAATGGTAAAGATAAAATAAAAAAAGGCCCTGTAGGCGAGCGGTCCAAGCCACCACCCTTTCACGGTGGGGAACAGGGGTTCGAATCCCCTCAGGGTCGTCTTTTTTAATTAGGAGATATAGATGGAAGGTTACAGCTACTGCTGAGTTCAATAAATGTTTAAAACAATTTATAGAATAACAGACAAAAAATTTACGGTAGTTTCTTTTTATACCTTAAATACAGTATATGAGATTGAGATCTTAAGGTTAATTAAGTCGTTGATTAAATTTGATCTTGATTTTTACATTGAAGGTATTCCCCAGTTAGGTAGTTGGAAACAATGTACGTATTATAAAGCACGTTTTATACAAAGAGCATTGGATGTAGTACACACACCAATTGTATTTATAGATGCAGATGGAGAGGTAGTAGATTATCCTATACTTTTTGATGAACTTAAAGATGTAGCTGTAGATGTAGCTGCTTTTGTTAACCACATCAACAATCTATTAAGTGGGACATTGTATTTTGCAAATAATGCTGTAATAAAAACGCTTGTTACAAAATGGATAGCAGCAAACGATGCCAATAACACATTAATGTTTGAACAAAGAATTCTTCGCGGTATACTTCGATCTATAAAAGGGATTAATTTCAAAAAATTACCTATTGGTTATTGTCAAATTCATAATTACAAATTTAGAGATAAGAGACCAACTGTAGTTCACTGGCAGGCAAGTAGAAGAACGAAAAAAATGTATGCTAGCTTATCTGATAAGGAATATTTAGCTCGAATTGCACAAATTGATAGAGAGGTTAGAGAGGGAGGATTTAAAAAATAATGGATAAATATGAGGATTTAGTTTTGCAAAGCACAGCAAAAGCTTTAGACAGTAGAGCGGATTTATGTTTAATAGAGTTGTTGAGAAAACTACTTAGAAATGAATTTAGCTTTTCATTTAAATCAAATGTTAATGAAGTTGTTTGCATACTTAATTATACACAAAACGGTGAACTACAATGCACTATTGGTTCTGGTAAAAATATGTATTTGGCAGTAACAGGAGCAATAAAGGAGGCTGGAATAGAAATATGAAAGTATGGCTCTATACACCTAATACAGACCGATTATGTTTTAATCATGCTTTAATAAGAGCATTAAAAGGAGAAAGGGTAGATATAAAGGTTGAAGAAGAAGAGTGTGGGGGATGTCAAGATTGTTTTATTTCACAACTTGATAGTGCAAAAGAAATTAATGATGCTTTAAATCTTAAATCCTACACTAATCCCGACAATCCAGAACCTGATGCACATGATATTAATCCTTTTTCTAAACCTAAAACAGTTGTAGATGCAGTTCTTAGAATAATTAAACAGCACACACGTACATCTATATCTAAAGAAAAACCTAAATGTCCTCTTTGTGATAAAAATTTTAGGGGAGGAAATTCTTTTTTATTTAAAATAGATGGAATTGTACTTGATTTGTGTTCTAAATGTTACATAGATCAAAGAAGACTTTCCGGTGCAGAAGAAATAGATGCTATTAATCAACAAAATGATGTGGATAAAATGATGGGTATAATAAAAGATGAAAAACAAAAAGATGAAAAACAAAAAGATGAAAAGAAAGGAGATAAAAAACAATGTTAGTAGAATACGTCAGAGGTAAAAAAAGGAATCCTTTTGCCACCTTAATTGCACGTAAAACAGAAGAAGGTGATGTACGAATTGGCTGGTCTAAATACGCTGACGATCTTGAAAAAATTCCATTTACAAAAGAAATAGGAAAAAAGATAGCACTATCGAGCAGTTGTGGTAATGTTGTGTTTACAGCTTTAGGTGAAGCAACACGGCTCATAAACAGATGTAATGCAAGCTTAATTGATTATAGTTTTGTACCTGTTGAATTACAACGGATAACCAAACGTTTTATACTAAGGACAACCAAATATTTTAATCA
>Ga0307928_10000107_pt1 | contig 49682 bp, 80 predicted proteins | sample AceLakmetagen232_FD_201815 | JGI IMG/M metagenome (GOLD analysis project Ga0307928, IMG submission 201815) | Saline water microbial communities from Ace Lake, Antarctica - #232 | ecosystem: Environmental > Aquatic > Non-marine Saline and Alkaline > Saline | place: Antarctica: Ace Lake...
AATAGAGCTTAACAAAGTACCTTTAGATGAGTTTATAGATAAGTATCCAGAACAAGGTAGTACAGATTCGGGTACTCCTATTGATTACGCTTTGTATCCTCAGCAGCGCCCGCCAGACCAGCTTGGTGATGGAGAGGACTTTGATTATATAGGGATAAGAGTTATGCCTCCTACTAATGCTTCTATTACTTTAAGGGTATATGGTCTATTTGACTCTAATCTATTAGTAGAGAACATGGATGAAAACTATTGGAGTGTTGCTTATCCTGATATACTAGTGCTTGCAGCTCTGATGAAGCTTGAAGGTACATATAGAAATAAGGCTGGTGTAGATGACTTCTTAGCTCAGATAGATAGAGCTTTAGAAGGTATTGATAGAGACGTAGCAGACTATAGCACCGCTGGGGAAATGGAGATGGAGGGATAACTATGATAGAGTTTAAAAAGAGAAGCTATAGAGATGATGCAGCTAGAAAGAGAAAGAACAAAATACTTGAGAAGGCTCGTGCTAGGGCTAACAAGATTAAGGCTCAAAAAAGGAAGGAGTTTACAGCTGATAGGTGCTTTGTGTGTGGGGCTGAGCACAATCTTGTGTCTATACGCACTGGCTCTACTTTAAATCTTTGTGCTATCCACTACACTCGCTTTTTAGAAGCCTTTCACCGATTTGTGGATGAGCAGAGGAGTATCATACCTATTGAGAAAGAAATGAATGGAGGTACAGGTGAGGGAATATAATCTTCATATTAAAGAGATGTTAACTCATGGACTTAGATCTTCAGACCGTACAGGTAGAGGTAGCCCGTTCCTGACTGAGTGTAAGTTTGTGAAGTCTATGGAAGAAGGTCTGAGAAGTGGCTTGGATATTACTAGACCTTTTGCTTCTGCTAAGTATAATACCTTTCCGTTCCCGCAACTATTAAGAGGTAAGGCTATTACATTATTAGCTAACGAATCATCTATAGAGGAAGTAGATGAAAGTGGAAGTAGTTGGAGTACTTCTGATATAAATACATATGATGCTTATAATGAGACCACAAGGAGAGATATAGAAGCAGGAGGGGTCTGGCATATGGTTGACTTCTTTGATACCTGGTTCCTCTTAAATGGAGAGTGTGTAGTATATAAGACTCACCATATAGGTATGGTTGCTGGTGAGTCTGATAGAGTGTTTGTGTTAGATGAAGTAGAGATTAATACTGGATGTGCATCTAGAGGTAGAGTATTATTCGGAGGCTTTAATCCTGAGGCTTACTGGACTGATGCCTGGAAAACTATATGGGATGGTTATGCTGCTGCATTCAATTTTAATATAGATAACGATATGCCTATTGGAAAGAACTTTGTTATGTGGAGTACTATAGGTGGTGGAGATGTACTTAATCTCTTTCATGCAGATAAAGCTACTGATGGACTTATAAGTAGTGATACATCTAGGAGTACTGCAGACGCTCTATTTATGGATTACTATAAGAGGAACGAGGCAGGCTTACTACCTTTACCTTGGCAGGGTACTGTACAAGTGCTCAAGCCTTTAGGTAAGGGAGTTATGGCTTACAGTGAGAGTGGTAGTGGTTTGTTCATGCCAGTCATGGAGCCTATACCTACGTATAGCTTTCAGAAGATTCTTGATATAGGAGTCCCTGATAGAGGTGCTGTTGGAGGAGATGAGAATATCCATATCTTTATAGATACAGGAGGTAAACTATGGACTATATCTACTGATTATGCTCCTAAGCTTCTTGATTATAGCGAGTTTTTAATACCTCTCTTAGGGCAGCCTATAGTTATTTCTTATGGCTCACAGATGAATACTTTCTATATTAGTGGGAAGGATGAGGATAATAATAACTATACTTACACTCTTACAAAGAACGGTCTAAGTAGAACTCCTCAACATATTACAAGTACTTGCTTTGCAGACGGAGCTTTATTAGGTGTGTTTAAGACTCCTATTAGTACCGAGGTAGTAGTTGTTACAGATATACTAGATTTTGATATAAGAGATCTAAAGCTGATTACTACAGTAGAGTTAGGAATAGAAGTAGAAGAAGGAGCAGAGGTATATGTTGCAGTTGACTATAAGTACGCTAAGGATTTGGGCTTTACTAGAAGTGATTGGGTGCCTGTTAATAGGGAGGGTTTTGCACGAGTCCAGAAGGCTGGCATAGAGTTTCGCTTATGTATTAAGTGTTCTACTTACATAGACTTAAAGATAGATTACGCTAATGTTAAATGGCAGCTGATAGGTAAAAGAACAATAAGGGGAGCTTATGGTACTGAGACTAGAGTCTAGTCAAATATCTAGATATTGGAATGATATAAAAGAGACACTTAAGTATAACCTCCTTCCTGCTGTAGATGCTACAGAGGAGGCTATGAATAGGATTCTTGAGAGTATGTTAGCAGAAGATATGCAAGTGTGGGCATTTGTAGATGCAGTTGAGGGGAAGGAAATAGTATATGCTTTATGTATAACCTCCTTCTTAATTACACCTGGAGACTTAACAATAAACCTTCTTATATATAGCCTTTACGGATATCGCTCAGTTCCTCAACGTATATGGGAAGAGGGATTAGAAGGACTAAGAAAGTTTGCTAAGTCTAGGGGTTGCTATAAGATAGTAGCCTATACAAAAGTACCAAGGATAATAGAGATAGTAAAGAGTCTAGGAGGCAAAGCCGACTATTCTTTTATAGAATTAGAGATATAGGAGGAGATATAAGATGGGAGCAAATGGAGGAGGAAATCAGTTTGCAGGAATAGAGCATGTTAAGGATGTTAATAGACTTATAACTGTTGGTACGACTGATGGAGCAGCCCCTTGGGTTTCTGGTATTGCTTGGAATGCAGTAACCGAAAAATATGAAGAAGGAATGATAGACGGAACTGCTGGAGGTTCCTATAGTCTGTCTTATAGAGACAACCCTTCAGCATTAAAGTACTTATATAACTATGGTCTTACTCAGATGGGAGGAAACCCTTTTGAGGGAGTGTCAGCTTTCGACCCGGTAGCTGAGCTAGACTTCGTCCGTATAGCTTATGATGCTTTCATGGAGAAGGTAAATGCACTAGCTCCATTAGATGATTGGGGAACCTATCTCACAAATGCTTTAGGTGATGATATATTAAGTACTATAGATATAGATGCTATGTTTACAGCTAGTATGGCTGAGGCTGTTACAGAAGCAGCTACTGCTATAGCAGCTGCTTACACCGATGCGGCAGATTCAGGTACCCTTCTTACTACAGCATCTACTGCGGGTGGGACAATAACAGCTCTTGCAGCTGCGGTAGGTGATACAGAAGCAGAGGATACTTTAGGCAAAGCAAGTTCTAGTGCGGTATCACTTCTATCTGACATGGAGACTGTAGTTAGTACTGAGACAGAAGACTTAGTAGACAATGCATCTGATAAAGCAATAGAGCTATTACCAGAGATGGAAGCTATAGTTAGTACTGAGACTGAGGATATAGTAACTAATGCTATTGCTTTAGCTGAGGATGCAGTATCAGATGTAGTAGTTACTAGTCTAACAACAGCATATGAGAGTAGAGCTCTTAATACACACTTAAGGGCTGTAAATAGATTTGCAGGAGGAATGGCAGATATTAATTCTGTTAATAGTAGCGCCTTCGTTATAGGTATGAGCATGAAGGAATCCGAGTTTAGTAGGGATGTAAATGACTTTCAAGCTAAGATAGAAGCTACTTTATATGAGAAGGGGTTTGATGGGTTCATAAGCACAGCTAGTGAGGTTATAAAAGCTTATAAAGATATATCTAGTTCCTATCTAGCTACATCAGCTAAGGCGATGGATGTCTATAGTAATCTAGTTAACGTTTTCTTAGGAATAGCAAGAGACTACCTTGGTTACTATACCGAAGTTATGAAGATGCGAATAGGTTTATATTTAGAAAGGGCTAAGACTGAGGGACAGGTCTTTAGAGATTTAGCTCTAGAGCACATTGGTACTACTGTAAAGGCTGGAGAGTTTATATATAAAGGAGCTACTAATATAAGAGAGGACATTACTAGAGAGATTGATAGTGAAAGAGCTTCGGCTGTCTTACTTGCTGAGATAAAGAGGATGCGTATAGCAACCTTGCGTGAGCAAGATCAGGAGGACCTTGAGTATGATACTAGATATGCTACCTGGGACTTAGAGCTCTTCCAAGCTGTTGGAAACATAACTAGCACTATGTCAGGAGCGGTTATACCTACTGCATCTAGACCATCCAAGGTACAATCTACTATGGGTGGAGCTATGAGTGGAGCTGCTGCAGGAGTTGAGATAGGTACAGCAATAGCACCAGGCGCAGGCTCTGCTATAGGAGCTGGGATAGGAACTGTAGTTGGAGCAGTAGCTGGAGCATATGGACATGAATAAAGGAGGAATATAGAATGGCAATATTTAACAAGGATGCTAGAAGGGCTTTTAGTAGGCTGTCTGAATATATGGCTTGGGGGCCTGGAAAGAAGGCAGACATAAGAGGCGCACGTGAGCAGAAGAGGATAACCCAAACACCTCCACCTCTTAAGATGAAGCTCCCAGTTGGTGGTACTCTTAGTAAGATACCATCTCCTGCAGATGCTATTGCTAAGGATATAGGAATTAGGGGTAAGTCTACAGCTCCATCCATAGCTGCTCCTACAAGGCGTAGTGTAGCGGATGTTCTAGATTATGAAGGTTACGGAATGCCTGGAGAACCTACTCCTGCTACTATAGGTCCTGCTCCTAGAGGGGAGGGTTTACCTGGTGAGTATACTCCTCTACCTCTCTTAGAGGAAGCTGGAATACCTCTTGATGTCGCTGCGGGAGTGGACTGGAATAGGATAGCTTATGCTTTAGGTGAAGCAGGTCAGGCAGTTATGGGACCTCATCAAGAGAGTTGGCAAGCTAAGCTTGGACAAACAGCATCTAAGATGGCTCAGCAGGATGTGTATAATAACTATATATCAGATTTACTTGAAGGTAAAACTCCTAGCCCTCAAGCCTTAAGTATACTTACTCCTGAGATGAGGACGCAGGCTCTAATGGCTAAGATGGAAATAAGAGCTAAGGAAACTGATATAAAGGCTAAAGAAGCTAAACTTCCTGGTGAGGTAGAAGCTATAGGAGTTGGAATAAAGAAAACTAGAGCTGAGACTGAAGGTATGCTTACTACCGACCAAAAGATATCTCTGACTAGGGAGGAGATGAAGACCGATATAGAAAGGGCTAAGATAACTGCTGATGGATGGATAAAGAGGGCTGAGATAGCAGCTGAGAAAGTTGAGGAGGAATATGTTATTACTCCAGAAATTAGGTCTAGGGCTTTAAGCTATGCCCTTACAGAGGGTACTAGAGCCAGAGAGACTTTACTTACAGTTAAACTAGATGCTACAGAGGCAGAGCTAGAAGCAGCGTTTGATAATACAGTTAAGAGCGCTTTGAAATTCCATATGGAGTTCGTTGAAGGAGCCGAAGTAAAGGGAGTGACTGAAGGTGCTGCTAAAGATATAGGTACTATAGGTGATTACGAAGACTTATCTATAGGTGATGAGTTTACTATTGGTGGAATAACATATAAGAAGGTAGGTACTGGCTCTAGTGACTACGAGATTATTGAGGAGAAATAATGCCTGACATACGAGATATTCTTAGACGTAACGAGCCCTTCATTCCTAAAGGTCCTGCCGAGGCTGAGGCTAAAGAGCCTATAGAAGGTTTATTGAAACGTGAGAGCGTTCAGGAACTGAGCGCACTCCCTAAAAAGAAAATGGCTAAGTATCCCGTCCCTGGCGATGAGGAGCTAAGCTCCATGAATGAGATTGCTGAAGGTCTTGTTTCAACATCATTTAGGATGGCTTCAACAGTCGGTACAGGTGTACAGTTTGTGGGTGAGAGATTAGGCTTTGACCCTATGTCTGAGTTGGGTAAAGAGACATATAACTACTGGGAAAATCTAGCACGAGGCTTAGCTCCACATGAAGACATAGCTATGAATCTTACAGATGACTGGTCTCTTATAAATCCTGCCACTGCTAGAGGAAGAGCATGGCTTGGTAGAAGTGTAGCAGAAATGACACCTGCATTAGCTGCTACTATATTAGCAGGTGCTGTTTACTTACCCCTCTCATTTGTAGTTGGTGGTCTTATGGAAGCTGCTCCTACATATCAGGAAGCATTAGATAGAGGCATGACAGAGAATAGTGCTGCCGCTAGGTCCTCCCTAATGTTTGTAGCAGCTGGTCTCCTAAACAGAATATCTGTGGGTAAGGCTTTATCTAAGGGGGCTTTCGGCAAACTCAGAAAGTTTATATCTACAGGTGCTGTTGAGTCTCTAACGGAATATGCAGAGGAGCCAGCTGAAGGGATAATACTTGGTGAGGACTGGGATACTTTCGTTGAGAGGTTAAAGAGAGGAGTAGATGTTCTTCCTGCAGCCTTCCTAACTGGTGGTCTTGGAGGTGTTGTAGTAGATGTAGCTAGACAGACTGAAGTAGATAAAGATGCGGCTGAAGGTATAGAGGCTATAACTGGGGAGCTTGAACCCATAGTTGAAAAATTTGGCTTGGATCCTTTTGCTGTTACTGATAGTGATTTCAATGAAAGAAAGGGCTTTAGTATTTCTCTTGGCTCTGGTAAAGCTATAACTGTTACTGATGCATTTAAGGAGGTACCAAGAGCTGAATATAATAAAGTAGGTACTGCTATAAAGCTTTTGATAAGTAAGTCCCCTAAATTAATGAGCAATGTTGATAGAATATATATGCTGACACCCTCTGGATGGTCTAATTTTTGGGGGCCTGAAAGTAATGAAGCTGCTCTTCATTTTGCTAATTACGAGGCTGATTCTGGTATTATGCGCCTTAAAGTACCTATCAAGCCCAAAGCAGATATATATGAATATATAAATACTATTGCTCATGAAGCATATCATGGAAAGCAGAGATATGGGGTGCTAAGGGACCCATCTGCCTCCTTTGATGAGGATATACCTACTATGGTAGGAGAAGCAGCTGAGAAGTATTTTAAGGGGTTTAAGGAGAAGGCGAAAGTACATAAGCCCAAGTTTGAAGACCCTTTATCTAATGAAGCAAGAGCTTTCCTCGATGCTCAGAGAGAGGCTTTAGAGGAAAAAAGCCGTACATATAAATGGAAGGGATTTAAGAAGAAGCTAAAGACTATTACTTATGATGCTTCTGCTAATGTTAAGCAAGCATTAATAAAACAAGGTGGAGCTCTAGGAGAAGAAGCAGCTATGAGGTTTGATTTAATTAAAGGGGCTAACCCTGCAGCAGCTAAGGTACTTACTACAGCTGATAAGAATATTTATAAGGGTCTTGCTAAGAAGGAGGTTGACCTTCTTAATGATATAATCTTTGCACGAGCCACCTTAAACGTAATGAATAGACGTCCTGATATGCTAAGGCCAGGAGCCCTTAAGAAGGAACATTGGGAGAATCTCCTAAGGGATGTTCCCCAGACTATACCAAAGGAGTTAAATGATAAGCTCCAAGGTAGGTCTGATATCTACTTTGATGAGTGGAGGAGTATGCTTGACTTTGGTTTAATTGAAGGGCTTATATCAGAGGACTCCTATACTCGTATGATGGATGCAGGTATATATTCTCCTCGAGATTTTATTCAGCATATAGACCCAGAGAGAGCATATACAACAAAGGAAGGGAAAAAGGTTACTGTTAGGGATAGCGGCTTTATGAATCTTGAAGAGGGTTCCGAAGAGTTTATGGAAAGCAACTCTAGACTCTTACTAGGACAAGGCTGGACTCGTTTGTATAATAGAGCTTTTAAACAAAGAGCTAATGAGACTCTCTTAAGGCTAGCTGCTACCGACCCTGATAATGGTGTAGTTATGGAAGCAGGAATGAGAGGTAAGGAACTGGAGAAGGCTCCTAAAGGCTTTGATGAGATAGACCTCTTTGTTAGAGGAGAGGAAGCTAGAGTATTTATGCCTTCTGAACTAGCTCGTGAGTGGTCAGTAGGTGCTAAAGCTGTAGACCCAGTGTTAGCAAATGCAATAGGCTGGCTATCTGGTTCCAAGATACTGAAGGCTACTGCTACTGGATACAATCCTGGTTTTGCTCTCACTAATTTCCCAAGAGATTTAGCCCTTATCTGGGCATCTACTACTGAGTACTCTGCTAATCCTTTTAAAGCTGTTCCTCAAATGGGAGCTGACTTATTATCTGTAGCTACAGACGCCTTTCGTAGGAAGGGAGCCTTTAATGATTATATAGATGAAGGAGGAGGCATGGACTTTCTCTCTCATCAGGGTAGAATGATACATAGGACTAGAGGTAGGATTAAGTTGCTTCAGGATATATTAGGTTATGCTGGGGAGACTAGTGAGATATGGACTAGGCTAGCCATTCGTAATAGAGCACTAAAGAATAACAACACAAGAGAGAGAGCTACATATATTGCTAGAAACTATCTAGACTTTGCTCAAGGAGGTACATGGGCAAAGGCAGCTGATAGTGGCATACCCTACTTAAATGCTTCTATACAAGCTACAAGAGCTATCTTTAGAGGAGCTAAAAATAACCCAGGTGTGTTTACACAGAAGATGGCTTGGCTAGGTATGACAGCTTCTGGCTTAGCCCTGGCTAATCTATTCACAAATAGAGATGCTTGGGAAGAGATATCTGATGATGAGAAGATGAGGTATTTTATCTTTACATCTCCCTGGACTTATAAAGACAAGCAAGGGAATAAGAGACACTTATATTTCCGTATAGCTAAAGATCAGGGACAGAGGGCTATAGCTACTCTCTTTGAAGGCTTCTCAATGCTAGCTGCTGGAGAGAAAGTAAGATGGAATGGGCTAGTCGATGCGGTTAGAGAAATCATACCACTCATGCCTGATGAGTCCTTACTACCCCCAACACTTGATGCTCTACTAGGATATAGATATAATATAAACTTCTGGCAGGAAGATAAAATATGGAAGGGATTGGAAGTAGCAGATAAGTCTCTTGAGTTTACTAAGTATACACAACCTGGTCTTGTAGATATAGGAGCAGCTACAGGTATGTCTCCTGAGAGATTACAGTATGCCTTACAGCAGGTGTTTGCTAGAGGCAATATGTATTCCTATGTAGTAGGTGGAGCACTAAAGGAGCTGATTGGGAATGTTCCTGGAGAACAGCAGGAGCAGGTAATGGAGGAGATGCTTACGTCTATGCCTATAATTAGAAGGGTTCTTCGTACCTCGTATGTAGATATACATGAGAGGGAGGAGCTTGAGAAACTAGGATTGGAAGCTAATAATAGAAGCGTGAGGCAACGTGGAGAGATGAATGGGTTATGCCAGACTTATGTTAATGATAAGAGCTCTGGCAATATGAAAGCTATTACTGCTTATATATCCTCTCAGCCTAGAGAGGATTGGGATAGGCTAAAGAGTAGGTTCCGCAACTACGGTCGTACTTACAATATGCCGCATAGGAGCTGGTGGCTTGAGGTAGCTCAACTAGACCCGGAGACTAGAGCTGCAGCTGTGTATGGAAGATGGTCTACTTCTACTCCTAAGGAGAAAAAGGATATTGAAGCACAGCTACATCAGTTGCCTAGTATTAGAAGCGAGAGATTCGACCGTACCTACCGTAGTCTAGTCGGAGCCTTTAATAGGAGGAGCGCTCCCTAATATATCATCCTACCATTTATAACGTCAGCGTGTTCTTTAGCCATTAGTAACCTCCTCAAAGAAATCTGGATCCCTTAACATCATGACTATCTTAAGGGCTTTTTCATTAGTTATTTTAATTGCATCTAAAGCAAGAGACAAGGACGTGATTAAGTCTACCTCATACCTTAATTCTAGACTAGACATAAGTCTACCAGCTTTCTGTATCCACTCTATATGAATAGGCTCTTCCCAGGGGTCTTCCTTCTCACATTCATATAAATAGGTACATTCTCTAGGTAAAGCATCCTCTCCTACAATACCAGTCCGCTGTAGGTCATGATCTTTGTGGCAGAAGATAGAGTGCATGAGGCTAACCAACCTCTTCATATCATCACCTGTTAGATTATATCCTTCCAAGTCCTCTCTTTTAATCTTGCCTTGATCTAGTAAGTCCTTTAGTACTTCATCAGCTGTTTTCATGTTAGTATCTCCTTTATCCTAGCCATACATTTACATATTTCTCCATACTTTTTAACTCCATTTACAGGAGTTTTCTTTTCTTCTAGGTATAGGAGTATGATAGGTTTGTCTAAAGCATAAGCCATATGCCAGTCTCCTAAAGCACCTACGCTTCTGCCATCCCATAAGAACCCTATTACATCAGCCCACTTTATATTAGCTAGGTTCTCGTTTATTATAGATAGCTCATCTCCATCTGTATCGTGGTCTAGTATAGGTAGGCGTACCTCATGCCCTTTCTTCTCGAATCCTTCTTTAGCTCTTTGCATCTCCTTCTCATATTGGCTAGAGCCTACAATAGTTACTTTCATTTAGTTCTCCTCTACCTTAAGTACCTTATCTCGTGTCTCTTTCCTTCTATCTCTACTGCCGCAAATCCCATCTTGTGTAGTGTAGCTAGTATCTCTCCCATCTGTGTAGAGTTAATATCATTGTAGAATTTATCATAAAGCTCCTGTAAATCTACTACCTTCTTTTCCGCTACTATCTTCATGACTTGTATCTGAATCTTAGCTAGAGGGTTAGAACCTAAACCTAAGTAAACATTAGGCATCTTCTTCTCCGTTCTCCTGAGCATGTTTGAAGCTCTTTTAAAGTCCTCTATTCTTATAAGGAGCTCATCACTTCTAGACGCACTATATATCATACATAGCTTCCATAGATGTACCTGTCTCCTTTGTAGATATGTTTGGAGACGAGGCTCTGAGAAAGGTGGGTTAGTCTCAGTCTCCTCCCTCCATATAGTATATACCTTTATAAATTCCTCAGCAGTTTCCTTCGCTAACTTAAACTGTCCCTTTAGAATCTTTATCTTGGCTAGGTCTTGTAGGAGTAGCTCCTCCGTCTCCTCTTGCTCCTTAGTTAGACCTGGTATTATAATTATGTTAGCTTTGTCCTCCTCAAATACAAACACAGTACGTGAGGCAAACCCACTGCCTACAGCATCTTGGGGCATAGAGCTTTGAAGTAGAGAAGGTGTAGTAGCTCCTATTAAGTTTACCCATACATTAGCTACTTCCTCTTTACCTCTACCTATAGTATCATACTCGAATCTATTCTCACAATCGAACCACTTGTTTAAGATAGTTAGAAGCTCTATATCATTGTAACCTAAGAACACAGTCAGCTCAGTACTTACTATAGTTAAGGATGAGTGGATATGAGGCATAGCTGTATCTGGGTCCTGATCTATTGCTACACACTCCATTAATCTTTTTACTAGCTTCTGCCTACTAGACTCATCTGCTGCTAGCTTTATTCCAAGCTTATCTAAAAACATTCTACCTGGTCTCATAGCTGTTCCCTTTCGGGAGGCAGGAGGACCTACTAAAACTATATACATATTAGGATAGAAGGTTAATACACCTAAGTTAAAATAGCATTTCCTTTGTAGAACGGAGGCTATAGTAGATATAGCAACCCATTCTCTGAAGGTTTCTCGAGGCTCCGAATTAAATGTATAACCAAGGTAGCTGTCAACCCAATCCTTTAGGTGTCGAGGCATGCTACCTCCTCTTTAACAGCTTCACGAAACCTTTTATGGAGTTCAGCATGGTGCTTTCTACAGAGCCATGTAACATTTAGAGGTTCACCATAGTCGTCATGGTGCGCCTGAATATCTTTAGTACTTCCACATACTTCACAAGGCTGTTTCTTTAAGGAACTATTACACAGTGCAGTGTGTACTATATGCGAGGCCTTTCGTCCTCCTAGATAATTGCCTTTTGCTTTGTAGGTATAGCACCATAATCTAGCATACTCCCTCATTTCCTCAAGGTGCGTTCTTCTGTACTTCCTTTTATATACCCTTAATTCCTCGGCGTGGGTCCTTCTGTACTCCTTTTTATATTCTTTTGACTCCTCTTGGTGAGTCTTATTGTACTCTTCACTTTGCTCTCTGCCGCACTCTATACAGTTTCCATTATCACGACGTAAGCTCTTACCAGTACCATACCAACCATGACCTCTCTTGCAGAGTCTTCCTAGATATCTGCCTTTTAAGATTTCCTTAGCTAATTCTTCTGCAATAGTCATTGCTTATTACCTCCTCAATCCTTTCTGCTAGGTCGTTAATGTTATTAGATTCAACCTCCTTCATTCCTAAGGGATTATCACTACCACTTTTATCTAGATTAAACCCTACACTAATATCAGCAGGGATGGAGAAGCTCCTGTCCTTCCATTGTATAAGTGATTCCAAATTCTCTCTAAGAGCCATCAAGCATCGCGCTAGATTTACAGACCCTCTTGCGAGAGGGAACTCAAATATTATTGAGTCATGTATTTGGTTTAAAAGATCTACATTCTTAAACATATCTTGCCTCTCGTATGCGAAGGTTAGTCCATCACTTATCTTATCTGCTACAGTACTTTGAGGTATAAAAGAGTAAGCAGATTTAAATAGGTCGTTGCCCCACCTATCAGTAAATACACGAGTTCTATTATAACAGTTGGTAAGCCTTCTGTCTCTTGATAGTAATTCCCTAATAGATGTGTGCCATTGTCTAACTCCTGGGTATGTACCATGATACCTCTCAACAATAAACTTAGCATCTCTCTCAGGTATTTCATAATCTAGAGCAAAGGTCTTATATCCCTCACCATAGTTAAGTCCATGATTAGCCTTCTTTCCCCAGAAACGCTCGCTAAATATTCCACCGCCAATATTACAGCTTCCTGGTTTATCTGATACTTCATCTACTTTCTTGTTGAATATAAAGCTAGCAGTTAATTTATGTACATCGACTTTATTTTCAAAAGCTTCTATCATTCTAGGCTCGTTGGCTATATATGCTACTACTCTATTCTCTGCTTGACCTAAATCTATAGATACAAATATATATCCCTCGTCAGCTATTATAAACCTTTTCATCTCGGGAGGCTGGTTCTGCAAGTTACCACCCTTATTAAATATAGTCTTGGACGAGCTTATCCTACCGCTTACAGTACCTACAGGGTTGTAGGAACACCTAAGTCTTCCATCATCATCTAACTCTATATCAAAATAGGTTCCCTTAAGCTTGGCATAATGTCTTATGTCTAATAATATTCTAGCTTCAGGATGCCCTGCTCTTGCTAATCGCTTTAATGCATTCTTATCAGTTGTTGGTGACCCCTTCTTTGTATATGGCTTAATACCTTTGTGGTTGTAAAAGTAGTCACATACCTGAGCAGGTGAGTTAGGGTTGATGTCTTTTCCACACAGTTTCTGGAACTGCTTAGTCATCTCCTTTATTTTTAAGTCGGCTTTATCACCTTCCTTAGTTATACTTTTAGCATCTACCCTTAACCCTTTAGAAGCCATAAAGACTAAAGGCTCAATTATTCCTTTCTGTCTCTTGTAAGTTTCTTTATTATCAAGACGTTCTACATCATCCATTAGTCTATGGAAGGCTTCTATACATACTACAGAATCAAGAGCGCTATACCGTCTAAATGCCTCTTCATCTCCAAAGGGGTTGTTCATCCACATCTTACGCTCGTCCTTGTAATAAGGCTCACCATCGCAATAGATAGATGTAACAAACTCTAGTTTCTTGGGGAACTCTGGAGTGACAATAGCTGTAGCTACCATAGTATCCTCTGTAGGTCTTGTTCTTATACCATACTTCTGAAAGAGAAAGGATGAGTCAAAGAACATATGGTGCCCTATTTTAGCCACGCTCTCATCCTCTAATAGGTCTGCTAAGGCTAGCATTACATCAGCCTCTTGGTCAGGAGTAAACCAGGGTCTAGCACCATCTACAAAGGGTATACATATAGCACTCTCAGGATCTGTAGCTAAAGATATATGACTAAGCTCTCCCCACTTTACTTCTATATCAGCCGCTATTAAATCATACTTATGGCAGGAGCTTATATATGCTAGGGCTTCTACATATAAAGGGCTAAGGATTAAGTCCCTTTTTAATAGCCTTATCTCTGGAAAGCTCATGTTCTTCTTTATTCTCTCAAGGTCATGAGCAATAAAATGTTGGTACTCATACATACGTAAAGCAGCCGATGGATGTATGGTAGGTATAACCTTCCTGCCAGGAAGGAGTGTGCTCTCTAAGATAGAGCCTCTCCTTTTAGTTATATCCTTTAATCCGGTGAGTGAGTATAGAGGTATGTTGCCTAAAGGCACTAACACATTAGCTGTACATTTTTCTAATCTTTCTTTAAGTGTAGCTAGATGCTCCTTGTATTTATCTGATAAGAATGGGACCTTTTTACTAAGGTCTATATAGGGCCTAAGGTTATTGTCATAAGGTCTAAACTGGAAGACGTTATCTAATCTACAGTCGGCCCTTATTATACCTGTTCTACTAAGGAGACCATCTAGAAGTTGTCCAGCCTTTCCAACAAAAGGTCTTTGCAGACGCTCCTCGTTCTCTCCTGGAGCTTCACCTATAAGACAGATGCTACTGTCAAAAGAACCTTCGCTATAAGGGGCATTGGTCATATTAATATCCCTTCTTAACAGCTCCCGAAGTGAGATCAACTAGCTTTTTATATCTGTTTAGTAGCTCGTCTTGTATTTCTCTACATTTTGCTCGTATCTCTACACGGGAGGGTTTATCATATGCTTGTGTATGCTCTATTGTCTTGTCTATTAACAAAGTAAGAAGAGCTTGCTCAGATAAGTACTCAATCTCAAAGCCAGCTTTTGGTATGTCTTTATACCTAACCCATTCGCCTGCAGGGTCTTCAATCATGTCAGTATCAACAGCTATTACAGCTCCTTGCATCTTCTTAGCACTTTCGAGTATCTTTGCTGGGTCATTCCCTATAATACGAGTAGATCTTGTATTATATCTCTTCATCTGCTTCTCTCCTTTCTCTTCCTACTATCTGAAGTATGTCACCTATACTATATGTTATATTGTAGGTTAGGCATAGGGTGTCGTTGCTATCCATGTAATTATATTCCTGAATACCGTTACTCAGGCTTGCCTCAATAACGGCCTCGCTATTTATATACGCCAGGTCTTTTAGCTTTTTCCCCATTTCTACTATAACAAGGTTTAGCTCCTTCTTAGTTATCTTAAGATGCTTAGCCATTCTATTTCTACTTAATAGCTTCTCGCTCATCTTTATCTCCTTTCTATTACATTGTAAGTGTGTTCAGTTCCTGAACGCTCTCCATCAAATTAAACCTCCAGCAATAAGATTAGCCATCATAAGACGAGTAAGAGCTAGGGCTAGATAGTCCTCCTTAGGTATTACTGTATCTCTGTTATCCTCCGTATCTATATAATGTAGAACGTGTCTAAGGGCTTTATGTATATGGTGTCTAGCATCCTTATCATACCAAGAGCTTTCTCTTGGCTTCTTACCTTTCTCCATTACCTTTCTTATAATAGATAATACTTCTTCTTCAGGAAACCATCCATCTTCTCTTGGAACTTTAAGTATTGTCATATATAACTCCTTTCTATAACTCTTTAAAATCCCTCTCTATTACCTTTCTTACATTAGTGATATGAGCAGTATACATAAGGTCAAGCTCTTCTGTAAGAAAAGCGTCAAACTCTTGCACATCTGTGTTATCTATAAGTTGGTCTGCATGTTCATCTATCCAGTTTACTAACCCAGCATCTGTCCAATATTTACCCTTAGATATTACTTTTGAGATAGGCGCTATAAAAAATGCAACAAACATACTTATAAGGTTTCTACGTCTCATATATAACTCCTATACTCTCCAGGTTCTGCGCCAGCAACCTTAATAATATAAGAATCTTTATAAGTTTGTGATAGATCATATCCAAACCCTCTCATACCTAAGTTACTAGCCGCAAGTAACGTATTACCTGAGCCTAAAAATGGAACGAAGACCACTCCTGCAGGAGGACAGAATGTAGCTAGTACATCTTGCATAAGTTCTATTGGTTTCTCAGTAGGATGAACCTTCTTTTGAGGAGCTATAGGTCTGTAGTCAAATGCGTTAGACCTACCCTGTCTGCTAATAAGAGCATTACCCTTTCTTGCATAGTAGAAGGTCTCATAGGAAGAGCCTAGTCTATACTCAGGCCAGTTGCATTGACCAGTTCCTTTAGTCCATATAGCAGATACTCTAAACAAGTCAAAGCCAGCCTTCGTAAGCATCTGGTACATCTCCTCTGCCCATGGCTCTAAAGCAAACCATAATAGAAGCCATCCATTCTCCTGTAAGACTCTATAGCATTGGTCTATTGCTTCTTCCATAAAGGGTATGTAGTCAACTATATCTACTTCATGATAGTCTTTTGTGCTTAGACCTCTATTAGTTTCCTTTTTAGTTGAGGGTAAACCTATTCCAAAAGGAGGGTCTAAATCTATAAGACTAATACTTCCTGTAGGGATATTAACTACACCTTTAAAGAAGTCTCCTACTATATAGTTCTCTATTAGTTTACTCTTAATACTATCTACTCCCTCCCTCTCTATTTTAGCTGCGTTTCTCTTAGCTATCTCAGATCTAATTAGGTCTTGTTTAACCTTAGCAAACATCTTCTTAGCTTCAGTCTTGTTCTTGCATTTACCTAACTCTGGCATCTCCTTTATAGCTCGTGATAAATTTATATCCTCGGTAACAGTAGAGGCTCCTTTACCAAGCAGCTCGGCAGTAGACCTCATACTTGTTCCTCTTGAGGGTCCTTGTGCCTGACCAAACTTCTTTATTTGTAGGTCATTAATCTCTTCTATTAAACTACATTCCTCAGGGTATGAGAGGTCGTCCCTATGGATGTTCTCAACGAGCTCTATACTTTTACTATCATATTCATCCATAGGGGGGAATACCTTAGCATCTATAAACTCATGTTCTAGTTCTGTACAAGCAGCAAGGCGTCTACCTCCTGCTAGAAGTTTGTAAGGGAGCTCCTCACTTTCCAATCTCATAACAGCTATTGGATTTATAAGGCCTCTCTCCATCTGCTCCCCGTTCCTCAAGATTACTTCTGTAATACTAGCCTTAAGCTCTGGAAGGTTTTTATAATCCTTCCTATGTCTATCTCCTACAAGTATATCTACAATCTTAATCTTCTTCATCATAGTATCATTCATCCCTCATCCTCCTGCAGAAGGCTAAGCAGCTTTCTCAGCTCATCTTGATTTAGTTTCTTAACAGCTTTAAGAGCTCCCTTCTTTCCTTTAGCCTCATTCTTTCTAGCGGAATAAGTAGTCCTACTTTGTCTAACACCTGCAAACAGTTGGGCAAGCTCTTCATCAGACTCTTCAGAGATACTCTTCTTTAAATCTTCAAGTATTGACATACCTTACTCCATCTTTAAGATGTCTTTAGCACTCATATCTCTACAGAGGACACTAGCTATTACTCTTGGAGCGTCCTCCTCTAGCATTTCTATAAGGTCACTTATTAAGTACCCAAGCACCTGTTTTCTTACTCCTTTCATGAGGAATCTATCTATCCTCTGATATTGCTCCTCGCTTACATCTATTAACAAACGTCTCCTACTATCTTTCATTATGGTTCTCCAGTAAGGAAGGCAGCCCTTTTGTAAGGGCTACCCTACTTTGATTTAGGCACCAGTAATAAAGGTTTTGACCTCGTTCTTTTTACCGTACTGGCTATCCTCTTTCTCACTCACGATACACCATCCAGTAGCACCTATACCAGACTCGGTATCAACATCATTATCAAGACCAAAACAGGTACAGAATTTCTGAAACTTCAGCAGCTTTTTGTTCTTGACCTTATCATCATCCCCATCTTTAGGGAGCCCTAGGTAAAGATGTATGTCCTCTACCTTTGGTTTCTCTGGGCAATCAAATATTATATGGAGGCTCTCGTTGCCAGCATCTGATGTGTGTTCCTTCATGCCAATAATCTGGAGTTGTGCTTCAGAATCTCCAGACAATAATTCAGGTTCATAGACACCGCTAAAGTCTAGTTTAATCAAGGACATAATACTTCTCCTTTTGTGAGTAGGTTAAATAGTTTCATTGTTAGTTCTGCATCATAAAGACTATCATGTAGTTGTTCTTCAATCACCTCCAATCCGAAGAATGTACAGACGGTTGATAGTTTAAAGTTTTCTAACTCATCCCTCCTTTCTAAGAGTTTAAATACAGCTAGGTTCATTACGTCTATAGATGGGTAAAAGAAGTAGCTTCCAAAGTATGGGTCGTCTAGCTTCTCAAACCATACCCTTATAAAGCTCTCATCAAAAGGAGCATTATAACCTATAAAAATAAACTTGTCTCTCTTATTATACTTGTTTATATAGTTATCTAGAAGCTCTGTAAATCTATGCTTTGTTTCCATAGCTATAGGGAAGCTACTAATCTGAGTATGAGTAGTGTTATTAACTTCCAAAGCCTTATCCTCTACATGGTCTATTGTTAAAGGCTTGCAATGGAAGTCGAAAGGTACTACTCTACCATCGCCAGGAACTATGAAGCCTGATATCTGTATCACTCCATTGGTCTTAGGGTTAAGACCTGTAGTTTCTACATCAACAAAGATCTTTTTCATTTTACCTCCTCGCTCATCTTAGACACTAACTTTTTATAGTTTATAAGTGTATTAGACCTGATGTTTTCCATAGAAAGGTTGTCAACAGGAAAAACCCTACTATGCCATAGCATAGTTAGCCTTATAGCCATCTCCATAATTTGAATACGCTGTCCCATCTCGCTTACTCTTGTTAGTTCTGTCATTATGACTCCCTCTTAAAAAAGTTTAGGTTTATCTTCATAGCTCTTACTCGTCTGCTTAAGAAGCTTTCTAATGTTAGGCTCCATGAAAGTGCTAAACTTAGAGCCTCCCATCCTTGTCTCTGCTTTATATATACCGTCTGATTTTACTTGCATCTTATACTTGGGTCCTTTAGCTGTAGGTACCACCCTCATTATATACTTCTCATCGAATATGAGAGGTACTTGGTCAGCCATCTTACCCCATAACATAAGACCAGTTTCCATACCTCCAGTTACTTCATTCTTAATCTTAGCTATATGTCCAGTTATAAGAACATGGCAGGGCAGATCCATTACTTTAGATAGTATACTACCAGCATTTAATTGTTGGAGTAAATAGTCTCGCTGCTGAGGTATATTACCAGCACCAGTTGCAGATTGGTTACCTCCCCTCTTCAGCATCTCGAACATTAGGCTCTTACCCCACATAGTAGTAGAGTCTATACCATATGTACCTAGAGCATCAAAATATCCTTCCCTTCTTCTAAGCTCGAAGTTGGTTTCCCATAAAGCGAAGGCTACTGGATCTTTCCAGCTATCCACTTCAAACCTATTATCTACTAGTATATCACCTGAGTCTATAAAAGGTTGAAGAACAGCTGTCTTAGTACCTCCTGGGTCGAAGCTATCTACATGACAAGGAAAAGGGCACGTAGCATATAAAGAGGTCTTGCCAGTACCATAATCCCCCATAGCTAGTATGTTAACAAAGACACTAACAGAATCACGGTACATATCCCTCACTGCTAAAAACTTCTTTCTCAAGGCCTCCTGCGCTCTTTGTGTGTCCATAAGTTCTCCTTTCGTAAATTATAGATTGTGGTTATGTTTGCATTAAGATACTTCCAGTTCCGTCAAATTCACCCTCTTTAGTAAACCAAAAATCTCTATTTTTACAAATAGGCTTACCAATATGTTTTATTTTTAAGTGGTCTAATGTTTTACCCTCTACAATACTGATTTCCAGCCCACTTACTTTGTCTAAAATTTTAAAACTTTTATTAATGTTCATCTTATTCCTCACTTTCCGATAGTCCCTTAAGGAACTGTTCAAGTAAAGGGGTTGTACTTTAACCCGTTTTCCCCGTGTTGTAAAAAATTCAACATTCATGATTTCCACTCCCTTTTAAAATCATCTTTTACATGTTTACCATCTTTTGTAATTATGAACCATGACATTTTTAAAGAGAACCAAATTAACCATAATGGCGCTATTAATAACATGCCTATTGTCTTTAGACATTTCATATCATTTAAAACCAGTAATGTTAAGAATAAATTTTCCATTTTTGTTTTCATAGTTGCCCCAACTTTTTCTCAAGTTGTGCAATCTTTTTTTCCTTTTCGGCGAATCGGGATATAATCTCATCTTCTACTTGAGCAGCCCTACTATTACACTTACCATATTCTGAAAGATGCGTCAGCTTATCTAATAATCGTGTCGCCTCTCTGTTGTTTTCGTCTGCTATTTCAAGCAACTCCCTAATTGTCATTTCTTTTAGCTCTGTCATGGTTGCTCCTTACCATCCCATCCGAGGTCTTTCTTGGCTTCCTCTATAGCATCTTTAAGGGGAGTTTTTGGCGACCCAATCTCACGAACACCGTTCCGATAGACAGCATATGTGTCCATAGCAGCAAGGAAACCTTCAAGAAAATCCTTACTTCTGCTGCCATACATATCCTTAATATAGCCCATCATTCACCTTACTTTCTGTTAAATTTACCTCTTATTTCCTTAAACTTTCTGATTTGCATTTTTCCGCAACCAGAACGGAAACAACATCTACTCTCTATATAGCTTTTAGATAGCGTAAATCGGTTATAACCATCCAGTCTACCCCATTCTGACCACTTGTGCAGCCTACAAGCACATAGTATTTCAGGCATTGAGATCATTCCACCTCCACTGTATCTCCAAGACGTTCGTTGGCACGGGCGATAAGCCGATTACAGTCTTTTGACAAGGGATCAGTAACACCAATACAAGCCTTTTGACAACACCGGAATTCAGCACGTATAGATTTTAACACACCTACTATTTCCCGTATTAGTGCTTCGTCTGCATCAACAATACAAGACTTATCTACCCATGTTGTATTTGTCATGTGAGATTCGATACCGTGTATAGTTACATGATACCTCCTGTTTATTGGACCAGTAGATATAGTAGCCTTGATAAGTACTTTTTCTCCTTGTAAGATTTCTTTCATTATTTCACCTTCACATTTACTGCGCCTCTTACCAAAAACACAAATTCATCACAAGTTAAATCACCATCACAATACAACTTATACCATTTAGTAATATTTTCTTTATGCCTTTGCACAACTATCTCCCTGTGACTTGAACAACAACCGGAAACAAATAATAGTGCGAGTATAATCCATAAGTATCTCATCATTCCACCTCACATTCTACAAGTTCACAGTACGGGTTATCTTCCCAAGTAACTTTATTCTTCCTTCGCTTATTGGCATACTTGGAGTTGAACCAGTGTTTGAATAAATCTTTTGTACTTGATAAAATAAGTTTGCTCATTATTTCTTTTGTATCATCAAGAGCTTCTTTCATTGCGGAGAAAGTGATAGCAGGTATGTAATAGCTAATACCAATACTTTTCATTTCCTCAAGGGTTACATCCTGCACTTGCTTAACACTACTCCCCACAACTTTCAGCTTTGTGCGGATAGCTTCGGCTGGCATGGTTGCAGAGGTGTAACTTTCTTTGATTCGTTTCGGAAAATCCTCCATATATACATAAATCCACTTATTAGTAATATAGTCAAACGATTTAGCCCATTCTTGTTTTACACCAATCTCCTTGCCGACTGGATAGCGGAGTGGGATATAGATATGAGAACGTTTACCATTAGAATCACAAGATATAAAAAGAACTTTATTCTTAATGCAATAATTATTGCCTAATAAAGAATCTGTAATTACATCAGGCTTATCTACCATGTAAGTTGTCACTGCTTCCGGTGGTTGCTTCCTCAGCACCTCACACAGAGTAATCTTACCCCTTGCTATTAATGCCAGTTGTTTAGGTGTTGCGTTTAGATGTGCCATTATTCCATCTCCTTCATAATCCTCAACAGTTCCTTTGCATCATGTAACACTTTCTCATCCTTAACCCTTACCCAATCCAATCCTTCATTCCTTAGAGCCTCAATAAGAGCATCCATTTCCCAACTAACTCCAATAGCCGACTTTCTCCACTTCTCAACTTCCAAAGCAATCATACCGCTTGAATCTATTATAGTCTCCTGTCTGGAGTAAATTTCTAAAACAGTCTCTTTCACAATGGATAAACTCTTACTTATCCAACATAATTCTAAACACATAAACATAAGAAGTATAACAAAAATAATGAGAAGTATAGTAAAAATACTGGCAAGGTACTTCATAACTATTCTCCCTTCATAAGGTTATCACCTTTTTAGCCTTTGTAAGCATATTTCTTGGGTCCCAGAACTCTACTTTAAACCCTATAGGAGGCTCGCTGCAGTGCTTTAAGGGATTAGTCCAAGTATGACAGTAGTCTATAAAGGGGCAGCCAAAGTACTTAGTACAATTCTCAGAACTCTTAGGAAACGCCTTCATTATTGGGTCTCCCTCTTTACAACCCGAGAGCCTATCAAACCCCTCAACTATCCTATCATACCAGTAGTTAGTTTGCCAAAGCCAGTCTTCCATCTGAGCTAAGCTCTTCCTTATAGGTACTCTAACAAACTCACAATCCTTAGAGTTCTTTCTAACAGGAGGGCTTTTGATAAAGAGACCATTAATCTTAACCCCATATACATCCTTAGCATCATACTGACAATAGAGGACATGGCAGTACATTCCTACTTGTATCTTCTGTGCCCATTGGTTAGTCCACTGAGAGGTCAGACGGCTTCCAGTTTTATGCTCTAAGCTAAAAATGCCAGCGTCTGGGTCCTCTAAAATGGAATCAGATTTATAGTACACAAGTTTTCCATCATCAATAAGGACAGTTCCTGCTACTTCCGTATCAATAACGCTGAACTTGTCAGCAAACTTATACTGATTAACATACATAGAAAGGGCTCGAAGGAAGTTGGAAGGTATCTTTGGTGTGTTTATACCATCATCTTGAGGAGGAAATACATTTCTATAATACTCCTCAAATAAGGTATAGGCATCTGCTATACTCTCAGCACTATACCCATGTAGGAGTAAATGCTCCATAGCTAGGTGTACAGCGCTTCCAAACTCTAGGTGTATGTTTGGCTCCTTCCTTCTCCATCCCAATACATACTCGAAGAAGTACTGCCTTGGACAGTTTATTGCAGATTGGATTTTAGTGGAGTCTTGAATACCCCAAGTCGCATGCTCTTTAATCATACCTACCTCCTCTCAAACCTTAATCTTCTGGTTATATATCTATCACTGCCATCAGCTTCTGCCCTCCAAATAAGGAGGTTTAGGTTCCCGTGTTTGGCAGCGAAGTACGAACATGCAATAGCGTTCATGACTGCAGGACCGACGTGTATTATATAGTCACTAGGCTCTGAGTCCTTAAGGTATTTGTCAAAGGTTCTTATCATCTCAGTAATATTAAACTTATCTATTTCCCCTCTAGTCATGACTATGAGTTCACCATAGACTTCTGCCCGCTGGAAGTCGTGTCCTGGGTCGTTAGTTATATACACCTTATTTTTTCTTTTCATAATCTATTCCTCTTTGACATCTCTATATTATATACATCTCGTGCCAGTCTTACTCCTTTACGTAAGCCTGTGTAATAACAGCAGAGGCATAATATACATATAGAACCAAATATAAGAACTGCTAGTGGTATATATACCATCTTATTTCTCCTCTCTTGACTCATCCCAACGGTCTAGTATATCCTGCAGATTTTGTTCTACTTCTTTAAGTGAGACACACTCGTAATCAGAAAGATACTTATCATGGATAAGCCAAAAATTAGTGAGACTAATCATCATGGTTAGTGCACCTTTGAACCTAAACAGTGACCGCTGTCTCTTTTGCTTTGGTGAACATGCTTTCATTATATTATCTCCTTCAATATCGGTTGATGCGGAACTCCTCTTAGAGTTAGCTCAGGATACTCAATGACTGCTGTCTTTTGTTTGAGTACATACTGGCTCATTAAATGAACAGCCCAATAACCTTCTCTCTCACCATGAGATAGACAGCCTGCTCCACAGCTAAATATCTTACCCTCTACCGTTATCAGTTTTAGACCACCAAGCATGTTTACCTGTACACCCATTACGGCTTCAGCTTGGAAGGCACCAATTATTTTGAACTCTTTAATGGTAGTTTTCTTCTTCTTCAATAAGTCAGCTGTTCTCTTCTCCTGATACAAAGCATCTGGATTGCGAATTATTAGACCCTCATAACCTTGCTTGATGAACCTATCATAGTATTGCTCCCAATATGACTTTGGTGCATGGTACCAGTTAAGAAGTTTCAAGTTAGGCTGCTCTTCTATTTCCTTTTTAAAAGAGTAGAGGTCATTGAATCTTGTGTTTTGATTGTCTCCTGTTATAAGGTCAAAGATATAATAGTTAATCATCTTATAACGTTGGTCAAGTCTTGTAGTCTTTCTAACAATAGCTCCAACCTCTTGAACACTTAAGTCTGGATGCCACAACTCTCCATCAAATCTTAAAGCACCAAATACTTTTCCTAACTGCTCGTTGATATGAGGTACGCTATTGATAATATTATTCTGAGAGCTTTTAAGCCATAATTTATTCTCATCAAAAATTCCTCGACATTTGCATCGCTGACCATTTATTTTTGGTTGGAAGTAAACCTGGTCTGGAAGTCTGGCGAGATAAGCGTCACTCATCTTCTTAGCAAGCATCACACCCTTTCTATTCCCCATCTTTTTTCTCCACCCTTTTTAGTTGCTCACTGCTATAGCCTGCTCGGTGGAACTCATCTTCCTCATCAAACCATATACACTGGTAGATTGCGTCAGAAATTGTCATTGATAATCCACCTGTCTTTAACATAACAGTATCACCTGTTTTAAATCGTGCCATCTCCTTTTCCTTTCTTTTTTAAGAGCCCGCCCAGCCTCAACTGAGCGAGCCATTTATACTAAGGTTGTAACAACTTATTATGCCAACTGCTCGTTGATAAGTCTAATAAGCTCAGCTTTGCTCATATCACCTGCCTTTACTAAGGCAGCTGCAGCTGCAATCGGGTCTTTCTTTGCTCCGGTACGCCTAACAACTACGCCAGGGGTGTAGCTAGCACCGGCTGTAACTGCATCTTCCTCACTTTTAGTGTCAATATCGAGAACCCTTCGTGCTGCTGATTGAGCTTTGACTACTGCTTGGGCGTGGTATATACTAAATACCACATCTTCGCCAAACTTTGTAACTGCATCGTCAAGGCTCTGACCTAGGTCTCTCTCGAAAGAAACGGCTCTATCCGTTTTCTTACTCTCGACATTGATGAGGTTAACGTTTTTTACTTCTTCAGCCATGTTATTCCTCCTTTTGGCTTTGTTAAATTAAGGGCACGATGCCCACAAGTATGCTCAGTTCCTGAGCAGTCTTATAATTTCTTATGCGGGCTGGCAAGCCTTCTACTTGCATGGCTGTAACTTAATAAGCTCGTTGCTCATACGTCCTTCATTTAATAAAATAGCCACTTAATAAAATAGCCACTTTTATCAAACTCCCCTATTACCTCCATTGTTACCACTTCATTTATCCACAGCCCACATTTGCTTCTAGTATAAGGCAGGGTAGAATCAGTATCTTATCGTAGTTTGTTACTTTCCTCTACCCCAATGAGCGAACTCAATCACGCTACGCCGCTGCCCTACGAGTACACACTTCGTAAGTGTGTTCATTAACTGAACGCTCTTCCAATTATTTTAATGCTTGCTATACTAACATTAACTCCTCTAAATAGTCTGGTTCGAGTCCGAAATATTCTGCACATATTTCCTCAGCACTGTTCATATCCCCTGAGTTAACATATTCTATTAAAGCATCTTTCGCTTGGGCAATCAACTCATCTGCATCATCTTCTGTCATGCTGTCACGTCTTATTAACACTTCTTTTATACTTTCCATTGTGGTCCTCCGATTATTTTAAAGAGTGGGCTGGCCTATTCTACATCTACCTCTATATTAACTTCAAGTAACCTCTGCATCTCAGCAGCTTCTGTCTCTAAAAGCTTAGTACACCATTGAAGCTTCTCATTAGCAGCCCAAAACTGATGGTATGTATCTTTTAAATGGCTAATCTTTCTTGCTAGTCTATTAAGGCGGTCTAAAGGTACTATCCTTAAGAGTCTAATAGCATCCTCACCTTCTTCCTTAGGAATTAGTCTCTTTGATACTGCAGCATCAATAACTATTATGGAGTTCTCGAATCTTCCGTTCATTTTCTTCCTTTCTATTAGCTTGTATAACTGCTATTCTACCTTTTATTGTATCTGGTTCAGGAAGCTTTATCTCCCACTCGAACTTACATTTAGGGCATGAGTAGGAACCATCAGATCTCTTTCTAATTGTAGTATGCTTACATTTAGGACAGCCTAATTGTGGGGATGTGAATACTTGCTTGGGTTTAGCGGTTGTTTCTTTCAACTTTTATCACCTTTCTATGGTTATTCTTTTATACTTATTACAACTGCGTCTCCTGCTTTGATTAGAGCATTAATTGTATTATCAATACTCTCTTTTATTAATACTCCGTTTATATAGCAGCTTGAATCATGTTTAAAGACAGTATTTACGTGGTTAGAATTAATAAATACTACTTCTCCTGAGTCCTTATGTGCCCTTAGAAATCTAAGCATTTAATACCTCCTATGTCTATCATTAATGTATATATAATATAACATATTTAATCCATAGAAGCAAGGATTATTTTATGTCTTGATTTTACGGAGGCTCTCCTTCCACTTAATATCTTTAAATTCTTCGGGTGTCATTATGATACCTCCATCCTTTATTATGTAAGAGCGTTCAGTTCCTGAACACACTTATATTAGCTCATCTACAAGGCTAATTGCGTTATCTAGTAGTGTATAGGCGTCTACAAGATTATCTATTGGAGATACATCTCCCTCAATAAGACCTTGAGCCTCAATGATATACTCTCTAGCCCTCATCAACTTTACTGCTTCATCTTCTGTCATTCTTATTTCTCCTTTTAGATTCCCATTCCTTCTTCTGCTTAGCTCTTGCCTTCTTTCCCTCAATAGACATCATTGTAGCATGGTTTACTATCCCTAATAAAGAGCCACAATCAGGGCATAATACTGAGTAGTGAGGCATATAGCCTCTGATTACCGGAGTTATATTCTGATTGCATTTGCTACAGTGGAAATATGTATCACTCATCTGTTATCTTCTCCTTTTGGACTGGGGATTTTAATGTGGTCTTTGCACGGCATCTTTCTCCGTGCGGCTTTGAATAAGTTGTACTCAACTGGGGGCTTTGCGGGACATTTATGAGCCCAGAAGAATATACAATTAGTACAACTATTGGTTGTTCTACCTCTAATTCTTTCAGTTTGCATAGCTAGCCTTTCTATTCTATTGCTGCTACTACTTTATCTACAGTCTTTGCATCAAGTACTACTTGTACTTGCTTTGTAACTTTATACATGGGAGTATATTGGCTAGCTCGTAATATAAGCAGCTTCAAAGTTACCAATCTGCAACACCCAAGCTCATACCTACATCCTGCGCAGTTTTCATGTTCTGCTTTGTATAGTATGCACTCGTCCGAACCGCATCTTGTTAGAGATTCAGCGTCTTCTACTAACTTTATCACAGCCTCAAATTCCATTCTTATTCACCTCCTCACATTTGATTCCTGCTATCTTCTCAAGACGTGCTACGACAGCGAGAGCTGCTTTAAGGGCTGCTCCAGAATCATTGTTATGTGATGCAGCAACCCAATCTTGGTATTCCTTAGAACATAAGCCCCTCTCATCTTTATCATTCATTGGACATCTTCGACAATTCATCTTTGATATATGTGAAACAGAACATACTCTTTCAGCATACCTTACCATAAGATTTCTTCTATTGCGTAGAAGACACAACTCACAATTAGTAGAATAGAGTATACTATTCATCTCATCAAGGCTTGTTGCCTCAACTATTGGATACCATCTTTCATCAAGGCTCATCTGTGCTGCCTGCTTAAAGTTTCGTGATTGCATTTATTCTCACCTCCTCTCATATTTTAATGTATATTACAATATAACACATTGATATATAAGATGCAAATATTATTTATGCTATTTCATTCCCATTTTTCTTAAGGTCTCTGCAACATCATGTACTATCTTAGTCTCCTCCTCACTCTTTGGAGTATCTTCCAAACTTAGTGATTCTGATGTAAGCTCCTTAACCAGTCCCCTCTTATTATAGTTTATCTTTAACTGACTAAGTTCAAACCCATTCTGTTCTAGATATTCTACTGCCGCTGTAGCACTCTCGAAAGTATGTGAGCAGTTGGCTCTACACGAGGCTTCCAATACCTTTCTCAATAACTCACTCACGACAGGTCTTACTATTACTCCTTGCTCTACGCACCATAGATGGAAGGCTGCTACCATCCTTACGTCTATATATGTCTGAGCGTTGAAGTTTGTTTTAGGTTCTTTCATTAATCTACCTCACATATCCTTATATTAATATTAACTCTTTTATTTATGGTATGTCTTACCATTAATATGATAATTATGCGACCATGAGCACTTGAGTATACCGCTAGTTATAGTAAAATGTGCTCCGCTATAGCCACTAATTATCAAGAGCCCTTTCCTCTCACTTTCTATATAGCTATATGTACCTGTGTGTTTCACCGTATTTTTAGAGACTATCATACAGCAGTTGTCTGGAAAGAATGTAAGCTCAGTACTCTCTACTTCTATACAGTACCATGTACCTAGTATATATGACTCCGTTGGGCTTATTATATCATCACTTGAGCATGAGGTACATAGTACTATAGCTATTAGTATGGCACTTCCTATCTTCTTAAGCATTAGTTTCACCTCCAATCATAAGCATTAGGTTCGTGCTAATGGTGTTAACTTCATATCCCTATTGATACTATCCTTTTATCTAGGTTTGCGTATATAGTTAGTAGCCCCATTTTGTGAACTTTTACCTCAAAGTCTCTAGCATCAAGGATATTGGTAAATGTAGTGGTTAGATAACAGGAGCCTTCTTTCTCCCCGAATCTTATGCTTATTGTTACCTCATTAGCATTGTACTTCCTTGCGACTTCCAATACCTCAACAAGTTTATCGTAAGGTTCTTTATACTCGCTCATTTGTTTCACCTCCCTTCTAATAGTATTATTGTTCATGCTAATTCATCTTTATAATATACAGAAACCATTATTAAATCGTATTTATAATATACAGAAACCATTTTATAGATGCAAGGATTATTATAGCTACTATGTCATTATGTGTTTATGTTTCTATATGTTTATGCCTCTATGCAGCCGTCACCATCCAATCATATTATGTTATCCGTATAGCTCCATATCCATGCTAGTGTAGATATGAGTGCTTTAGAGTATCTCTCTTTCTTTCTTTTTTTATTTTTTTTTTTAAAGACTACACCACCAACCACCTTGCCGTACCATGCACACTGCACGGATATATTCAATATGATGGGGTTGACGTACCCTGCATAAGCACATAAACATATAACAACATAAACATATAGCAGCATAGACCCTTCCATTATAATTAATATAAGAACGTTCATTTAATGAGCAGTCTTACATATATTATATATAAAGACATATATTATATAAAGCTATATAAAGCTATATAAAGTTATATAAGCCATTAAGACTTTGGAATCCGGTTTATTAGTTTATCCTAATATAATATGTATCCATGTAATAAAAAAGGAGCGCTTTTTTTTACACGCTCCCTTTATATTAATATTCTTTAAATACTTCGGTCGCCATATCCAACCGTTTTTTAGCTTTTTTAAGCGCTTTCACCGCATCTATATTATCTTTTAACATAATCGCCGTAGTGTAATTAAGAAGCGCTTTAACCGCATCATTCTTAGCCTTTTCATACACTTTGAAGTTAACCATATCTTCATTCATTATATAACCCTTTCATAATTTAATGTTTGAATAAGGATTTAATGTTTAAATAAGAGTAGGTTATCACCGTTAATTCATTTGTTATACTTATTATACAAATCCGCCTCGGTAATTGTATCCATTACGATACTAACTTGTTCATCCATGGTCATTTTAGGGTATTGTGTCTTCAACCGTATGAGTTTTTCCTTATCACTTTCTTTTTTAGTTTTTGTTTTGGTTGCGGATACAGTGACCCTTGCATTCGATTCCAATACTTGTTTTAATCCATCAAGGTCTTTTGGTTCGCAAGATTCCCTAAAGTCTTGTTGAGCGTCTATCTTAACGGACCTCAATGCTAGTTGTATGATACCATTAGGTATTTCAACCTTGTCAGGATTAATCTCGGAGAAGTCAAATGTATGAGTAGATGATATACCCGCAACCATCTTACCATCGTCCCCAACCATATTGGTCGCACCACGAGGTCTAGTTATAAATGTAACCTCGTATTCGTTATTATTAATTTTATTGATTTTCATTAGCTACCACCTTATCATGTTTAATTATTAGATTATTGTTATCATGAGCCGGTGATAACCTACCATGTTTATATATTATTATATCATGGTTATTACCTATCTATATTAAATTGTTATATTCCCAACGATATTACACGTTGTCCATTAATTATATCATCATCGAGAATAGTTGATACAATGGTCGATGCTGTATTGATAAATGTATCAATATTATCGGTATCGGGTGAAAAATCGGTATCGGGTGAAAATGTTACGTCGATAATACCAGCAGCATCATAATTTTCGTATGGCATTTGTACGATGTGTATTTCTGACGCTTTGTGTTTGTGTGATAATTTAATAACATCATTTATTACATCAAGCATCTGGTCATCAAATGTTTTTTCCATGTTATTTGCCTTCCATATTGGTATAATGGTTTAATATTACAATATGGACAGATAATAACCATGATATTCAATCCCGTTATATTACAATATTATATTAAATGTTCTCGAACGGTTGTCAATGTCGGCAACAACATTCACATTGTCACGTTTTTGCATTGTAATATCATATTGATATGTCAATGAACATGTGTTGATTGTTAATGTTGCATACAATATAATACATGTATATCATTTGTCAAGACATATTTTCAATTAATGTAAAATAAATTTAATATATGATTTATATAATGTAACACAAACACGCACGTACATACACGCACGAGTACACGCATACACACGTATACGCACACGCACGCACACGCATGTATATACATGTGCCTATAGAGGCATGACGTACCCTATGGGAAGCGACCTTTGTGGTATAGAGTTCTCTCGTTTTCCCATCTTATCTCATATTTATAATGTCTCCATTGCATACCATGTATACATAGAGCGTTCAGGAACTGAACAATCTTATAACAATATGTTAAGTGTGTTCAGGAACTGAGCATACTGGATAATGAATTTGCCATAAATATACTTGACATTTATGAGAAAATGTATTATTTTGTATATAGATACAGTATGATATACACCAATAATCTTTATAAAGGAGACTATAATGGCTCATGCAGAAAGATGTCCGGTTTGTGATACTGAAGGTGTTGTAGATAATAAGCCTTGTCACGGCTGCAATGGTAAAGGATGGATTGAGGTGCAAAATAATATATCTCCTTATATATCTCCATATACTTCTTTTGGTTATGCTCAGATGCCTGATGTTACTTACGTATGGACATCTGATGGAGATGTGTTAGTCGAGCCGTTAGATGCTATGACTGTAGTATATCATTAGGAGCTAGTAATGGGTAAGATTCCAGGACCTCCAGAAGAAAGACAATATCAAATACAGCATCTTTGGCAAAGACACCATGAGATGAAGAGGTATGTCCTGCTAGGTTTTGGGAATAAGGAGATTGCAGAGATCATGAACTGCACTCCTCAAAATATCTCTGATGTTAGGAATAGTGGTATATTCCAGCAGGAGCTTATGGTCTTAGAGGTAGCACGAGACTCCCAAACGGTAGACGTGGCTCAGGCTATTATAAAAGATGCTCCAAGAAGTTTCAGAACTCTCCAAGAAATAAGAGATGATCCTACTAGCCCAGATGGCTTAAGGGCTAAAATCTGCACAGACTTACTAGATAGAAATCCGAAAACCGCACGAGTCAAAAGTGTTCAAGGTCAAATACTACATGGACATATTTCTGAAGAGACTTTAGATAGAATTAAAGATAGAGCTAGGCTAGCTTTAGAGCAAGCTGAAGATAATAATATGGTTGAAGCTGTAATAATTGAGGAGGATAAGGAATGAAGAAACCTATCATGCTAGCTATAGTTGCTATGCTGCTATCAGCAAATGCATTTGCTGCTGAAGGCGTAACGAATATGAGTCCTTATATAGATACTGGGTTCTATTCACCAGGCTTCATAGCACGAGTAGGAGCCGATACGCTGTTTGCTTATGGGTACTCGGATACTGTAGCAGTAATAGGAGCTGAGGAGATAGTTGGAGAGATTTTCTGTTATACGGTTGCACAAGGAGGTACCTTGTTCGTGCAACTGCAAGGCTCTAACGACAATGTACACTTTACTAATTTAAGCGCAGATAACGACTCGTTAGCTATATCAATTGCAGGCAACTATGGTATGGTATTTAGTCATGCTGTTATCTACCGTTACTATAGAATGTACTTCAATGAGGTTGAGAATGGGTCTTCATGGATTTATGATTTTAGAGTAGGAGGTAAGGTTGATTATGGTAAATAAACTACTAGCAATTCTTCTTACATGCTTCCTTCTTTCTGGAGTTTCGTTCGGGCAAGGTTATGTTGAGTATTTGGATGATGATGCTACTTCAGATGATATTTACACAGTGGCTAGTTCTGCTGCTACTACTTTCACCCTTGATGCAGATGATGGTACAGATATAAACTCAAGTGGTTATGGAGCAGCAGGAACGGGCGGATATGTATATCTTGCTACACGAATTGAACAAACACATGCTCATAGCGAATATTCAGCACAAGACGATGCAAGAACTGCATCAGCCTCTAACTGGGTGTCCTTAACAGCTGGAAACACTTTGGAGGTGTACTTAAAAGGGATAACTGATACTACTAGTGGTACTATAACAACAGGACAGTTTAATATAGACCGAATACATTAAGGAGGAAGTACAATGGCTATAAGCGGACCTCAGTGGGTTAAAGAGGGAACAGTAGTAGCATTAGATGCTGTATTTAAGACTGCGGCAGAACCAGAACTTTGTGAGATTGTTTTATTCTCAACTGATGTAACTATTGACGATGATACAGTATATGCCGGCCTAACAGTAATTGCTGCTAGTGGTGGCGAAGCTAAGGACTTAACAAAGGCTACATGGGATGGCGCTACTACTGCAGACCCAATAGTGCAGAGATATAATGGAGCTACTGGGATGGTTTGGAATATTACAGGAGCCTTAACAGTATATGGATGGGCCATCTGCGGTAAGGTTAGTGGTAAGATTTATTGTGCGGAGAATTGGGGCGTGAATACAGTAGCTAACGGTAATACTATTACTGTACAACCTCTTGATGTTAAGTTTGATATTCCTGAATAGAGGATAATATGGCTTTTTTAACAGGTGGCTTGCTTGACTTTCTGAGCAAGATAATGGAAAAGGCGGAAGGTGGTACGTATGACCGTACTACCGATAGTAATGAGGCGATTTCTGAAGCTATTGCTGGACTTGGTGGTGGCTCATCAAACCAAACGATAACCGTCACCGAACAGGAAGCAATGGTTGCGGGTGATATTGCAGTTATGACCGACCAAGGGGGTTGTGTACCTTTTAGTAGTCTACAGCCAACCGAGCTAACGGTTATTGATACGGAAACCACAACAGAAATATCAAGTTCTACTGCTACGAATACAAGTGTTGACTGGATTACAGAGAGTATTTATATTAGTATGTGGAGAACAACTAGTAATCCAATTTGTACTCCTGTTAGGGTACTTTCAGATGGCTCTACCGTTATTGGTGCTGATTATGTAATAGATGCCAATATTGCGGCTCGTTTTCAGATAGCTAATTTAAATGATAACAGGTTCATAACATTCTTTGATGGAACAGCAACAGCAGATCCGTCAGCGGCAGCTGGCAGACTATATCCCGAAAGCCTTTATTTGGAATTCGGTACGGCATTATCATGTGAAGCAATTAATTCTAATGTTATGGGAGTATGTAGGGCAGCTGATGATAAGTTTATGGCTTACTATAATGACCAAAGTGGTACTGACATAAGCTTGATTGCAGGAAGCGTAAATACTTCAACGCTTGCTATAACTTTGGGAAATCCGGAGGTTGTTGGAGCTGGTGATTGTGATTATGCGGCAATAACTAATATCGAGGATGATAAGATAGGTTTTATTTTTGAAGACCTCGGAGCAGCCAGTGATGGCTTTTGTACTATTGCTACACTTGCAGCACTGGTTATAACTGCTGGGGATGACATAGAATTTCTTGACGCCGATACATTAAGTGGAGCGGTAGTTATAAGTCAAGGTTCAAATATAGTTGTGGCTTACAAAGATGCAAATAGCGAAATAAACACAATAGCTGCTTCTATAAGTGCCCTTGTACCTACTTTTGGTTCTCCGGTAGCATTTACTACAGCAACAACTTCAATTCTTCCTCAGTTAACAAAAATTGATAATAAATACTATCTCGTTGGTTGGGATGATAGCGTCAACGGTATTACAAAATTCAAGGCAGGTAGTCGAGCTGGGACAGTAGTTGCTTCGGTGGGAACAGAAAAGAGACTTAGAAATGACCTTCCACCATCAGATATAAATGCGAAGGTACTGGCTTCTAATAGTTTCGGGGACATTGTTTATATTGGAGTTGATGTACCTAATACTAATACTTACGCTGTTTTGTTAGATATTGGTTGGATAGATGATACTACTAATAAATATGTACTTTATGATATTACTGGTGTGACTGAAGATGCAGCGGGAACAGTAATAGTTGACGGAATAGATGAAGGCAATGCCAGTGGCGAAGACAGCAGATTAACCTACTTTTTTGATAGTGGTTCGAGTTGTGTGAGGAGAAAAGGACATAGTAATACTTATGGATATAAAGCCCGTGTCCGAGTAATTGCTCCCGATGCACTTAAAGCGATAGGTGGATAATATGAATAAAATTATTATTGATAAGTTAACAAAAAAAGTTAAATTTAATTATTCCAACGATGAAAAAATTATTATGGGAAAGAATACAATTAGTATACCCAATAATCCTCCAGCAAGAGTTGTTAGACATGCAGGAAATCAAACAACAACGTATCTTGGTGGTACAGTTATCTGTGACCATGATTTCGTTGATAATTGTGATATTATTGAGAATGTTGAAAACGTGCCGGAGGACTTTAAACCTAATAAATATAAATATGATAAAAAACTAAAGAAATTTGAAATAAATTCAGATTATCAAGATAAAGATAAAGATTAAATCTATGCTCGAAAACATAACACTAAAAGAAATCCTTACAATCGTAGGGTTTATATTAACCATAGTTGTCGGTTATGTAGCCTTTCGTGTATGGGTTAAAATGAAAATAGTATCAAATGAATCCAGCACAAATGGATGGTACAAGTTATGTTACTTTAATTGATATAACTGGAAGTGGTATGCTGTACTTTGTTGGGGCTAGAGGTAGTTCTGCTGCTCGTGACCACATGCTTAAGCTTACTATAGATGGAGATATGCAAGAGTTAGTGCTTGGTGTAAATGATACTGAGCACTGGGTTACGTTTCAGGAAAAATCAGTAAATCCTAACCATTGGCAGATTGCTGATACATTTAGTGCATTATGCGTATTGAATGTCCAATTCCAAGATAAATTAAAGGTAGAGTATAGAAGCCATTCTGGCTCTGGTAATGAAGTTATGAATGCAAAATGTATGTACGGGGTTGACTAATGCTCTTAACAATAAAACAAAAGAAGAACACTACTTTAACTCTTATGTTCCCCCTCTCTGATGCTGATGGTCAACCTATAACAGGGTGTGCAGCTCTCGATAGTGAAAGGTCTCAAGATGGTGGAGCCTTCAACGATTGCACTAATGAGGCAGCAGAGCAGGGAGCTACAGGATGGTATGCTCTTACAATAACAGCTGCTGAGCTTAACTTTGGTGTTATATCAATAAGAGTACAGACATCAACTGCAGGCATTATGCCGATGGCTTTTATGATTACTACTTTCACCGAACCTTTAGATGATGCTAATAGCGAGCTTGCTGCTATACCTACTACTACAGGTGGCCTAAGGACTATGATACAATTTCTATTCCAGTATTTTCGTAACGCTCGAACTGAGACTAATGCAGCTGAGTCATTGAAGAAAGAAGATGCAGCAACAGAGCTTGGTTCACGTACGCTTGGTGATGATGGTACGACATTTACTCGTGGGGAGATGAACTAGTGGCTGAAGAGTCTGAGCTTCGTAGAAACATAGCAGGTAATATGCCTACGCCAGATAATACTATTTCTGTATCTGATAGAAGGCATGTTGCATGGAACTATCGAAGGTATGCTGGTTTCCATTATGCTGGTGCAACTGCATCTCTTGAGGTGAAAGCGTTAGGTACAAAGAGTCTACAGTTTCCTCTATCCGCTACTATTGAGCCTATAGTTAGTGTTAGTCTTAGCCTATGTAAATCCCTATTAGCTTTATTAGAAGTAGAAGTAGGAGTAGAGAGGAAACTAACATTTCCTTTAGATACAACTGTTGAAGTGGAGACAGATAGTGGAAGACATTTAACCTTACCTTTATCTTCCATGGTTGAGGTGGAAGTATTAGGGGCTAGACAGATAACTTTACCTTTATCAGCATTGGTGGAAGTTGAGGCACTAGGTGGAAGAGCACTAACATTTCCCTTATCCTCAGTGATTGAGGTTGAGGCTTTAGGAGCAGCAGGTCTTACTAAGAAAGGGAAGGTTACTTTAAAGGTACTAATGGATAGTGAGTATGACTTTATTTGGTATGGTATAGTTTATGGAATAATGTTTGGACAAGGCTTAGTAAGTAGCGCAGCAGGACAAGGTATAACAGGTGATGTTTTGGGACAGAGGACTACTCGTGAGGTATTAGGACAGGGTATACTAGGAGAGGTAGTAGGAGAATAGTATGGCACTTGGAGATGCAATAGCAGGAGCGGTTCATACACCGCAGACTATTACGTGGAAGAACAGTGATGGAGGAGCATGGAGTTTATCTGGTGGAACTCTCTCAGGTAAGATAATAGGCGTTGCTTCTAGCTCTGCTTCTAGATCTATTGTTGGAACGCTCACCTTTGTTACTGATGGAACAGACGGAGTTTTTAGGTGGACATATAATGTTGATGATGTAGTAGCTGGAAGCTACTATGTTCAGTTTAAATGTACTTATGCAGATACAACCTATGATTTAACAGCGAAGATGAGATTTAAAGTATTACCTGCGATAGGGAGTTGATAATGCCTTACTATGGAGAAAGGTCTGAGGGGAGACTAGCAACGGTTAAAGAGGAGCTGCAGCAAGTTTGTAGGGCTGTAATCCAATACTATGACCATACAGTCATACGAGGATATAGTGGAGAGACGGAACAGAATGATATTTTTAGTAGAGGCTTTAGCACGAAGGAGTTTCCTGATAGCAAACATAATGTTAACCCCTCTGAGGCTGTAGACCTTGCTCCTTATCCAATAGACTGGAAGGATATAAATAGATTTATTTTGCTGGCTGGCATGATGATGCAGGCAGGCTTTTTGATGGGTATTCCTATAAGATGGGGTGGAGACTGGAATAGAAACATGGATATGAAAGACCAGAAGTTTATGGACTGGGGACACTTTGAGCTGGTTTAAAGGAGGAGTTAGATGATTAAAAAGAGATGTAAGACCTGTAAGTTCTTTGCTTTTGAAGAGACTAGTGACCCTAGTCAAGGCCCATGTAAAAGGTTCCCTCCTAATGGAGATAATGTATGGTCTTCAGTTAGAAGCAAGGATACTGCGTGTGGAGAGTATATAGAGAGAAAGTAAATATGTAGTACGTTCAGGAACTGAGCGATCTTAATTCAATTTAATTGTTAAGGAGGATAAGATGCCTAAAGGAGTACCAAAGCAAAACGGAACCGGTGGAGGTAAGAGAGCTAATAAAGGTAGAGGTGGATGCCCACCTTCTCAACGACCTAAAGTAGGTAGAGGGCGTAACCCTAAAAAGTAGTTGAGGGATATAATGAGAGATTCAATTATTATTATTTTACTTGTGTTAAGTTATATGCTGAATGCTCTTGCTGATGCTATCGACCATGCAAAAGGTAATCAAGTTCTCTTTGAGGTCTGGCATCTAATAAAGGCTATAAGTTATGCTGTCCCATTTACTATTATACTCTTGCTGCTTGGAGTTAATTGGAAACTATATGGGTTATTATGGTTAGCTTTGTGGATTTGGTGGGAGCTTACATATAAAACAGCTAGAAGGTTCAACTTCTATAAAGTTGATGATGCTTACAGGATTCCGTTTTTTAAGCATCTTTGGAGTTAAATAGGTCTTAAATACTAAAGGAGAAAAAGATGGAATGGTTTGCAGAACATTGGTTATGGTGTGTAGCAGTTTTCTGGATGCTTGAGAAAATTGTAAAAATGACTCCTACTAAGTATGATGATATCTTAATTGATATTATCTATGGTGGGCTTAAGAAGGCTCTAGGTAAGGAGAAATAATATGACTCCTCCAGAAGCTTATATAGCAGTTGGTTTAGGATTTGTTAGTCTATCTGGAGTTGTTATAACAGCTATTATTAAGGCTCCTTGGAAGAGGAATGGCTCTGTTCCTATAGATGTTGTGTCAGATAATGATTGCGACGATAGAAGGAACTCTCTTGGAAAGATCTATGATGAAAAGATTAAGGTTGTAGACACCAAGCTTGATGGAGTTGTAAGAGAGCAGAAAACCCAGAGCCAAACATTAAAGACTATTGGTGATACTACTATAGAGACTTTACAGGAGATAAGATTTAGAAATGGGAACTAGTCCTTTTATACCTGAAGGAGCAAATGCAGAGTTAGAAGACCTATTAGAAAGGTGCTTTAAGGATACTAAGTTATTCTGTAAGGTGTTCTTTCCCAAGACTTTCTATAGGAAGTTCAGTAAACTCCATGACCAGATTTTTGAGGTGCTGGATGATGAGAGCTTAAAGAAGGTTGCTATAGCAGCTCCTAGAGGTTGGGGTAAGACATCTATATTTAACCTAGCCTATCCTGCTAAACAGATAGTATATAGGAATAAGCATTATATAGTTCCTATATCTGCTACCGGTGCTAGTGCCTTAGAGCAGTCTGAGAACTTGAAGTTTGAGCTTGTAGGAAATGAGGATTTAGTAGAGGTGTTCGGTTCTATTAGGTCCTCATATGCTACTGATGCTGAGAAGACATTTAGTAAGCTGGAGTGGATAACTAGTACTGGCATTAAGGTTATGCCTCGTGGAGCTGAGCAGCAGATTAGAGGTAGAAAGTTTGGTAACTTTAGACCTGATCTTTATATAGGAGATGACCTAGAGGATGATGAAGGTGTTGAAAGTGAGGATAGAAGAAGCAAGCTTGAAAGGAGGTTCTTCAGCTCGGTAGTTAATAGTGTTGATTTAGGTGATGACTTCTGGAGGATATTAGTTATAGGCACCATTCTACATGAGGACTCCTTACTTGCCAATCTTCTAAATAAGGAGAGCAACCCTGAGTGGACGACTATAAGACTTGAGCTTTGCAATGACCTTTATCAATCTAATTGGCCTGACTATATGTCTGATAAAAAGGTTAAGGAGCTAGCTGATGATTATAGAAAGAAAGGTCTATTAGATGTATTCTATCGTGAGTTTAGAAACATACCTATAGCTACTGAGGACCAAGGATTTAAACAAGAATACTTTAAGTATTATGGAGGTAAGGGTAAAGACGATGTTGCTACAGAGGAAGAGCTTAATGCTGATAGGAATGTTGAGACCATGATATTGTGTGACCCTGCTAAGACTATGAAGACTGGTTCTGCTAATACTGCTATAGCTGGTGTTAGCATAAATACAAAAACTAACAAGGTGTATATAAGGGATGTTATAGAAGCTAAGATGTACCCTGATGAGTTATATGACAAGATGTTTGAGATGGCTGAGAGGCTAAATGCTTTCGTTCTTGCTCCTGAGGTAACATCCTTAAACGAGTATATTACTTATCCTTTAAAGACTGAGATGGCAAAGAGGGGACTTCATTATATTATTGTTGAGGTTAAGCCTAGACAAGGAAAGACCGGGCCTAAGCGTTCTGGAGGACTAGTACCTCTTTATAGACAAGGACTCGTATATCATAACGAGACGGCGTGTGGTGGCCTCGAGAAGTATCTTCTCCAGTGGCCTAGGCCCAGTAAATGGGACGTTATAGATGCAGTTGCAGGCTTTATCTTTGCTGTTGAGGAGGGAGAAAGATACTTTACCTCAATAGAGTCTGCTGAGGATGTTGAGAAAGAATATGAGGAGATTGAATATGAACCTGCAATTGAGTACCGAGGAGTTATATAATGCCTAACATTCTTGACCCAAATCCAGAGACTAGTACAGTATCTGTAGCGCAAGCTAACTACCCTTATAAGTACCCTTTAGGTCTCAACCTTAGACCCGATAGCGATCTACATAAAAAGCTTGTAGGGGAGATAATGACTAGAGCTCGAGAGAGTCGGGCCTCTATCCAAAATAGATATGAGAGCTGGAACAGGATTGATGAGACCCTTACTGCTTATATAGACCTTACAGATAAAGAGCAAGACCTTGTTGATAGTGATGCTAATAAGCCTGTCTCTATAGTTGTTCCTGTTATGTATGCTACATTAGAGACACTCTTAACCTATCTAGTAGCAGCTTTCTTAGAAGATCCTATATTTAGATATGAAGGGGTTGGATCTGAGGATGTACTTGGAGCTATGTTATTAGAACAAGTAATAGGTGTACAAACAAGGAAGGCTAAGATAGGCATACAGCTACATACTATGTTTAGGGATTCTCTAGCTTATGGCTTTGGTGTCGCAGCTCCTATCTGGACAGTAAAGGAAGGATATAGAACAGTAGCAGCAGATAGAGGATTCTTCTCACGCTTTGGTAATTTTATTGGTACTGGGAGAGAGACTAGAAGGGAGAAGGTTATTAAGTATGAAGGGAATGAGCTTTATAATGTAGACCCTTATCACTATCTTCCAGACCCTAATGTAGCTGTTCAGGATGTGCAGAGAGGAGAGTATGTTGGATGGATAAGGTCGGAGAATAGAATGGGGCTCCTCTCACAGGAGGAGAACGACTTCTTCTTTAATTGTAAGTATCTAAAACATATAACAGGTACAAGTACTTTAGCCCTAGACCAATCAAAGAGAGATAAGGATGGTGTAAATACTAACTTTGGTGGTAGTGGAAAGACTCAGAAGGTAGATGTTATTTATATGTACATTAAGCTTATCCCTAAGGAATGGGGAATAGGTAACAATACTTATCCTGAGAAGTGGATGTTTGCTCTTGCAGGAGACAAGGTAATTATTGCTGCTCAGCCTATGGACTTAGATCACGATATGTTTCCTGTGGCTATATGCTCTCCTGATTTTGATGGTTATAGTGTATCTCCTATCTCTAGGCTTGAGACAGTATATGGGTTGCAGAAGCTCGTGAACTTCCTTTACAATAGTCACGTTGCTAATGTCCGCAAGGCCATTAATGATATGTTTATAGTTGACCCTGAAGTAGTTAACCTTATGGATGTTATGAGGCCTTCAGCTGGAAAGGTTATTAGAAAGAGAAAGAAGGCATGGGGTAAGGATATAAAAGGAGTGGAGCAGCTAAAGGTTGAGGATGTTACAAGAGGTCATTTATCTGAAGCAAGCGCTGTAGCATACTTAATGGATATGGCTACTGGAGGTACTGATATATTAAAGGGAGCTCAAAGGCAAACTAGTGAGAGGGTAAGTGCTACAGAGTTTCAAGGTACTAAAGGAGCTGCTCTATCAAGGCTTGAGAAGAGTGCTAGGATATCTAGCCTCCAAGCTATTGTAGATTTAGGTTATATGTTTGCTTCTCACACTCAGCAGTATATGAGTGAAGACCTCTATATAAAGATTGCAGGAAGGTATGAGGAAGAATTGAGAGAAAGGTTTGGAGATGTAGAAAGACAGAGGGTAGGTCCTCTAGACCTTCTTATAAATTATGATGTGTCTATACATGATGGCTCATTACCTACTTCAGGAGACCCTACTGCATGGGCAGCTATATTCCAGGTGGTAGCATCTAACCCCTTAATGATGCAGCAGTTTGATGTAGTAAAAATCTTTCAGCACTGGGCTACATTAAGTGGGGCTAAGAATATTAACGACTTTGTAATGAAGGGAGGAGGAAAGAATATAAGGGTTGCTCCTCAAGAGGAAATAGATGCAGATGCCCAATCAGGAAACATAATACCTATGGGAGGAGCACAAGGTGGATGATAGTATTAGAGAGCTCTACAACCATTTAGAAAGAAACTTTAGTGATTTAGACATACCTGTAGTATGTAGTAAGAAGGACCTAGAGGACTTAAGAGATGGCTTTGCTTGGAGAGATATTAAGAACCACCTAGTTGAGCTCTTAGTAGGTCTTCGTGATAGATTAGAAAGTGCAGGAGAAAGTGTAGATAGAAACATGATAACTCACATACAGGCAGAGATATACAGCATTAGGCTGTTCCTAGATCTACCTGACATCTTAATTAGCTCTTTAGAAGCTGAAGAAGAAAAGGAGAAGGAAGAATGAGTATTGGAGACCAGTTAGCTAAGATGGTAGGTATAACCATCAAAGAGGGCGAGAGCCCAGAAGATGTAGCTGTTGAAGAAAATACAGAAGAAGTTGCTGTAGATACTAAGGAGGTTAACGAGGAACAAGAGGAGCAAGTAGAAGTAGAGGAGGATCCTGTAGATGAGGAAGCAGAAGAAGCCACGGGAGAAGAAGAGGAAGAGACGGTTTCTGAGGAAACTACTGAAGGGGAAGAAGAAGTAGATTTTTCACTTAAGGAGACTAACGAAGCCCTAATGAAACAGAACGAGCTTCTTACTGCTCAGCTCAATGAGGTGCTTTCTCCTAAGGAAGAGGTGGTAGAGGAAAAGGAAGAAGAGCTTCCTCCATTTGTGGTTTCTTCCTTCGTTGAGGATGATGACTCTTTTGATAATATTATGAAGGACAAAGAGTCTCTTAATGCTACTTTAAATAAAGTAGCTGAACATGCCTATAACAAAGCTGTAGAGCAGACCTTAGTATCAATACCTAAGATTGTAACTGTTTCTGTGGAGAAGGAAGTAGCTAACCATATGATGGCTCAGGAGTTCTTTAGAGCTCATAATGACTTACTGCCTCAGAGGAAGTTTACTGCTTTTGTGTTCAGAGATCTTATTGCTCAAAACCCAGATAAACCTGCTCAGGATATTCTAGATAAGATGTTAGCTCCAGAAGTAAGGAGACGCTTAGGTACAGGTTCTGGAAAGACCTTAGCTAATACTAAAAAGTCTACGAGACCTAAGTTTCTCAATGCTGGTTCTGGAACTGGTAAGAAGAAAGCAATAGCAGCTCCTGACTCTATAGCTAGTGAAATATCAAAAATGAAGGGGATATAAAGTGGGACTTGAGGCATATGGAATAATCTCCGCAGAGGGAGATGTAACAACTGAGTTTATACGAGATGTTGTAATACAGGGAGATATTACACTTCAACAGGCTCTGACTTGTCAAGATGAATTGTCTATTGCTGGAGCTCTTACAGTAACAGCTTTAGAAGATCCTTCAGGCCCAGGCACTTACAACATTCCAATTAAGATAGATGATATATCTACAGAGGGGTACTTCTATTTTGTTGTACCTGTTAGTGGATTTATTACTAGAGTTAGAACAGTTATAAGTGGAGCTATTACTATTGCTGATGCTGTAGTCTCCCTTTGTCTCCCAGTTGATGTTGCGGCTGGAGATGTTATAGCAGCTAGTACTACAGTTACTATAGCCACTGCTGCGTCAGCCGCTGGAGATTGTGATGATTCAGGAGCGTTAGACTATACAGATCTTAATGATAAACTAGTAGGCTCTGTCTCCGCAGGAGACTTAAGAGCCTTGTATACAAACGGAGGTAGTACTGATGCAGCTGCAGCTTACTGCATCATAGAGATTTCCCGGAACCCATGGTAGGAGGTGATTTAGATGGCGATTGAGAGCGAGTTAGCGAGAGCTGGTATAGTAGTGACAGATGATGCAATAATACTTACTAGAGATGTTACCTTTGGAGAAGATGTCAATGTTGAGGGCGACATGTCTGTAACTGATGATGTTACAGTTAGTGGAGACGCCTTCGTAGGTGGCGATATAACAGGAACAGTCGTAGGTAAATATTATTTAGAGATTGATACACTTACTATTAGTGGTGCTAATGCAGTATACTTAGTTGTCCCTACTGATGGAGCAGGGAAAATTTCAAACTTTAGATGGGTCGTTACAACTGCAGTAACCATTGCAGATGCTGAGCTTACATTGAGTATAAGTGGTGGAGCTAATATTACACAGACGGTAACAGTACCATTTGCAGCTAGTGCGATTGGGGTTAGAGGAACACAAGCCTTTGCCGCAACGCTAGAGGATATTACTGTTGCAGCTGGTGATAATATTAAGATACTTTCAGATGCTGGTGCGACTGTAGGAGCTATTGACGGCTTTATTGAAATAACTAGAACTTAAATGTTTTGGAGGAATTAATATGTTTCCTGGCGATAAACTAAATCAGCAGGGAGCTGATGTAGGATTACTTGGGAGGGATGCGGTTAAGTACCATACAGCGACTGATGTAGAAGGTACTCAAACATTAACTTTAACTGAGCGTACACGGTCGCTGATTATAGGTACAGATGGAGGCGTTTGTGAAGTTACGCTTCCTAGTGTTTCTATGTTTGCAGGTATGACGCTCTTTGTGTATATGATAGCAGATGATAATAATGACGTTACGCTTGTTGATGCTAATGACGACTCAGATTTTGACACGGTTACATTAAGTGAGGTAAATGACCGTGTTGTTCTCATAAGTGATGGTGTCCACTGGTTCGCCTTTGATGGTGGCTGCGTAACGCCTGCTTAATAGGAGGGATTTAAATGTTACTACCAGGCGATAAAATGAATCAGCAAGGGGCTAATGTAGGCCTGGCTGGGAGAAGTACGGTTGTGTATTATGATGGGGCTGTTGAGGCAGCAGCTGCAACTGACAATGTTACTATATTGCTTCATGAGAGGTCTTGGATAATGATTACAGATGGGACCTTTGCAACTAACCTTACTTTGCCTAGCGTTTCGGAAGCAGCAGGAATGACATTCTTCTTCTATCTTATTACTACTGGAGGACAGGATGTCGTTATTACCGATGGAGGAGATGACTCTGACTTCGATGATGTTACTTTGGCTAATGCTAACGACCGCTGTATTATTATGAGTGATGGTATTCACTGGTTCTGTATGGATGGTGGAGCTACAGCACCAGCTTAATAGGAGATAGATCAGATGGGTAGAGGAATAAAAGATTTTAGGGAGGCTGGCGAGTATGTACAGGAGGAGATGTGGGTAAAGCAACAGCTCCCTCTTATAAGAGGAGACTGGTTTTATGTCGACCCTTATGCAGGAAGTAATAATAGAGATGGTAGGACTATAAGCACAGGTCTTGCTGATATACTAGCAGCTTATAATAAGTGTACCTCAGGTAGAGGCGATGGTATATGTATACTCTCGGGTGGTACTACTAGTACTCATACAACATCAGCTCTAACAGCAGTCCTTGACTGGACTAAATATGCAATTACGGTCTTTGGTGTTGCTGCAGGTGGCATTAAGAGTAGAGCAAGAATTGTAGCTAGTACAGCTAGTGACCTTGCTTACTTGATTGATGTTCAGGGGCAGAATAACCGCTTCTATAATATTCATGTCTGTAATGAAGGGGATGCAGCAGGTGCTCTTGGATGCCTCAAGGTGTCTGGGAATCGTAACCTTTTTGTTAATAGCCACTTTGTAGGGGCTGGGCATGTAACACCTGGTGCTGTAGCACTTGCAGCTGGTGGTAGCTTGGGTGCTCATGACCTTAACCTGAATGCATCTGAGAATGAGTTTTTTGGATGTACTTTTGGCGATAATAGTGTTATTCGTGCTGGAAATAATGCTAACATTGTCCTTGTTGCTCAGCAAAGCAAGAACTCTTTCAAAGATTGTCGTACTATAAAGACTTCAACTACAGCAGGTACAGGTGCTATTGGTCTACATGTAGCTAATACCCTTAATGGTTGGGTTACCTTTGATAATTGCTTATTTACTTGCTGGTACTCAAATGAGTATACTACAGCTAATACATCATTACTTATTGGTGCTGAGTCTACCAACGAAGGTTTACTGATGCACAACTGTGGCATGGTAGGATGGGCTGAGTGGGACGATGCAGCTAGCTCGAAGATGTTTATGACTAATGGAGCTGGTGCTGCGTTGGGTGGTGTAGGTATTGCAGCAGGATAATAGGAGATTAAATAATGGCTAAGAATACTGGCTACAAGAAAACTATAACTAAATCTGTGGAGCCTGAGGTTCCAAAAATGAAACGATATAAGGATATGAGTCTTAAGGAAATGCAAGCGGCTGGTCTTGAGCTTGATATACAACAAGACTTTCATCCTGAAGCGTTTGAATAGGAGATTAACAAATGGCAGACGAATATTTTGTAGGCATGAGAGCTACTGATGATGTTGTTACTAGTGAGAGGCCTGAGTCTTGGAGAGATGGTATCATAAGGATCTTCCCAAATGGGATGGCTCCTTTAACAGCTCTAACAGCCTTAATGAAAACTGAGAAGGTTACTGACCCACACTATCATTGGTGGGACAAAACTCTAACCACTCAAAAAGCTGTAGTAGTTGAAGATGAGTGCTATGATGATGCAACATTAATAACTGGGTATGGTGATGATGGTACTGCAGGTGACGTAGTCTACTTCAGGATTGCTGATGCAGACCAGACTAAGATGTTTAGAGTTGGTCAGCAGATCCTTATGAGAGATGCTAGTGACTATACAGTTGACTGTATAGGTAAGTGTGTTCTATCTCAAGCGAATGGGATTAATTCTATAATTGGAGTTAAGCTACTTGAGGCTGATGATAATGGGGCTGCTAATCTTCATTATCTTTCAGATGTAGATACCCTACTTATAGTAGGCAACATTAACCCTATGGGTGGAACCAGACCGACAGCCATTACTCAGAGTCCTACGGAGAGAGAGAACTATACACAGATTTTCCGTAACTCTCTTGATCTATCCAGAACTCTATTAGAGACTAAGCTTCGTACAGCAAACGCTTATACCGAAGCAAAGAAAGATGCTTTAGAACAGCATTCTATTGAGCTAGAGAAAGCGTTCCTTTGGGGTATTGCAACTACAGGTACTGGTGCCAACGGCAAGCCTGAATATACTACTGAGGGTATTATTAGATCTATTAAGTCTAATGGAACGGTTGAGGACTTTACCCTTGATGCAGGTGTGGATTATGCTGGTAAGACTTGGCTCCAGGCCGGTGAGCAATGGCTAGATGAGCACTTTGAGGAAATCTTTCGTTATGGAGGTACCGAAAGGTTAGCCTTCTGTGGTAGTGGTGCTATCTTAGGAATCCAGAGGCTTGTGAAGAATCTTGGAATGTTCAATCTTACAACTAAGACCATGGCGTATGGGATTAAAGTGCTTGAGTGGATCTCACCTTTTGGTACGGTGTACTTTAAGACTCATCCACTATTCTCCTATGAGGCTACTAATCGTAACTCAATGGTTATTCTTGAACCTAAGAATATTAGTTATAGGTATGTTACTGATACTGAGTTTCAAGCTGACGCTTCTTATGGTAAGGGTGGCGGAACTGGTAAGGATGGTAAGGAAGAGGAATACTTGACCGAGTGTGGTCTTGAATATCACTTACCTCTTACTGGTGGATATCTTAATGGTCTCAATACTACTAATACCGCATAAGTGTGTTCATTAACTGAACGCTCTTAATTAACTGGGAGGGCTGTAGTAGGCCCTCCTACTAAAACCGGAGGAAATTTGATGAAAGCAGTTCTTAAGATAGGTGATAAGGCTTCATCCCAACTAACAGCTAATCCTAGTATTAGTGATGGGGCAAGGTTTGGTGGACACTTTATAGTTGAGCATGTAAGGAATGGTAAGGTTATCCATACTCAAAGGGCCAACAACCTTCTTACAACTGAAGGGCTTACTCACATTCTTGATGTTCTTCTTGCTAATGGTGACCAGGAGGATGCTTGGTATTGCATCTTGTTTAGTACTGATTCAACACCAGCTGAAGGATGGCTGTATACTATCCCTGTATGCACAGAGGTAGCTGTTAAGATTGATGAGGCAACAAGACCTGTATATGTAGATATTCATGCATCTACCACCTCAACTAATGCAGCTAGTAAGGCTGAGTTTACTTTCAATGATGATTTAATCATCTATGGAGCTGGTCTTGTTGGGTATCCTGGAGCTGATGGTGGCGGCTTAGGAGCGACAAAGGGAGATGTTAGTGGAGGCGGGGTCTTTCTATGTGCAGCTAGATTTGCTTCAAATAGGCATGTTGTAGATGATGATATAATTAATTTAACTTATGTTCTTTCAGCAGGTGATGACGGAGAATAATAAATGTCTCAGATGACGTTTTATCCAGAAGCTAATCCTGAGAACTTTAGTGTTGATGGAAATGTTTCCGATAGCACAGCTGCACAGTCATGGGCGAATAAAAGAGCTGCTAATGGAAGTAGTGCTTCTGATGCAGGTGTAACTGCGTTTCTTTATTATATAAAGGCACATGCGTTACTGCCTCTTTGGGATGTTTTGTCTAGAGGTATTATAGTCTTTAATACTGCAAACCTACCCAATGATGCAGTTATTAGCTCTGCTTGTATAGATATATCTATAGCCGCTAAAGACAACGGCTTGAACATGACTCCATCTGTTGGTGTTTATGGAAGCAGTCCCGCAAGTAGCACAGCTCTAGTAGCAGGTGATTTTGACTCTGTTGGTTCTACTTTGTTTTCAAATGCTGTACCTTATTCTGAGCTGTCTGTAGGGTCTTGGATTAGGTTTAACCTTAATGCTAGTGGGTTAGCAGCTTTAAATGTAGCTGATGTTAGTACGTTCTCTCTTAGAGAAGTTACATATGATGCTGGTGGTGTTGAGCCAGGATGGGTTGAGGGAGAGTACTCACGAGTCTCATTCTATACTGCTGAGCAAGGTAGTAGCTACAGACCTAGATTGATAGTTACCTATACAGCACCTCAGATTTATTATAATGAGGCTACTGATGTTATAGAACTTAGTGATACTCCAAATGCTATATTAGAGTTTGATGAAGTCCCAGTGAGTGAGGGTATAGAGTTTGAGGACTCTACGGTAGTTACTGCTAAATACCCAAGAACATCTACTGATGGTATATCCTTTAGTGATTCGTCAGTTAGCCAGATGAGCAATGAGGAAGAGGTTGTTGATGGGATTGTACTTGCAGACTCTGCAGAGTTTGATGTTGGAGCTAGTGTCTATGAGAAGACTGCAACTGATGGGATTGCATTTGCAGA
>Ga0307928_10000108_pt1 | contig 49527 bp, 47 predicted proteins | sample AceLakmetagen232_FD_201815 | JGI IMG/M metagenome (GOLD analysis project Ga0307928, IMG submission 201815) | Saline water microbial communities from Ace Lake, Antarctica - #232 | ecosystem: Environmental > Aquatic > Non-marine Saline and Alkaline > Saline | place: Antarctica: Ace Lake...
TTTAGACCCTGTAAAATACTGAAGCGCGGAACCGAAACTTTTTGCAGGCACTACTCTTAAATCCACGTCAATCCCGGAGTCCAAGCGAATTGAGCTTTTGGTCTTTCCTCTATTCCAAACTTTAATTATCCCATGTTGTTTTACAAAAACATCCATTACTTTCTCGGGCTCGTTTGAGACAACCAGAAAATCAACATCTCCTATTGTCTCTTTCTTTCTCCTCAAGGAACCGGCAATGCTAAAATTTTTAACTTCCGCTAATCGACATAATACATTTTTTATTTTGTCCGCTGCGGGCAAAATTTCTCCCAAAAGAAATTTGCTTTTATTTTTTTTCAAAAATTTTATACTTTCTAAAATATTTTTCTCTCTCTTCTCTCCAAAACCAAATAAAGGTGCTATTTTATGCTCTTTTACTATTCTTTCCAAATCGTTTACATTTTTTATACCTAACTCTCTGTACAATCTTTTAACTGTTTTGGGTCCTACACCCTCTACGGCAATTAGTCCATTAATGTCTACGGGAAATTTCTTTTTTAGTTCTTCGTAATGCTTAATTTTCCCTGTTATTAAATACTCTTCTATTTTCTTAGCAATGCCATTCCCAATCCCGGGAACAATTATCAACGATTTAGTTCCTCCTTGTTTATATATGTCAGCAATGCTTTGTTTTAAATTTTCTAAAACAATAGCCGCTTTTTCATAGGCCTGCGGTTTAAAGGCAATCCCTTCTATTTCTAAGAGATATCCAATCTCGTATAAAATGTTAGCTATTTCTTGATTTATCATGTCTTTTCTATCTTATCATAATTAAATCTTTTCAAAAATGGGAAAGCAAGACAAAAAATCCCCTCTTTAAACAGAGGAGACTTAAAATTTATTTAATTGTTGCACATTTCTATCTTTTCTTACTAACCTGTTTGGCTATAGCGAATTCTTTGTCTAATTCTCCTATAAATTTTAATAAAATCGGATCATCTACCTGTTCTTTCACGCTAATCCACCAGGGAATTATTGGAAATTTTTTATCTTTTTTCCAATATTCAATGGCTTGGAAAAGATTAACCATCTTATCCACTTGGGCAACAAATCGTCCCTCTCTGGTCAGTCCCTCTTCAAAATCTACCCAAAGTCCAATAATTTCATCTTGCAATTCTTTGGGAAGACTAGAGGTTAATCTTACAATTGCCTTCCATTCTTTAGTCCTTTTCTTGAGTAGCCATTCTAGTTTCTTAGAATACGGAATTCTAGGTAATTTTCTGACTATTTCATGTATTTCTTTTTTGCTTAAATTATTTGAATCAATGATTGAGTCATAAGGAGTTTGATCGCCAGCATACACTTCGCATAAATCGTGGACTAAAGCAATCTTGACAGTCCTATCTGTGTCTAATCCCTTGACGCTTCCCAAAAACCAGCTCATCATCGTCATCTTATATGTGTGCTGAGCAACTGTCTCGGCATCTTTAACTCCTCTGAGTAACCATCCTGTTCTTTTCAATCTTTTTAATTTGCCAATCTCAATAAAAAAATCTAACATTTCGGTTAAAATATTTCTATCTTTCTTTTTCCGGGGATTGAAAAATTTTCTATCTATTTCTTTTTTAAATTTTGAAATAACTGGATCTCTCAATGCTTTCTTTGCCCAACGATTCCATAATTTATGTTCAATCTTGCCCTCTTTTTTCCAATATTCCATTGCCTGCAAAAATGATTCTGTTTTAGCCGCTTGCCAAGAAAACTTACCTGTCTTAGTTTTTCTATTTAAATAATCCTGCCATAAACTTTCTATCTCTACTCTAACGTTGTTCGACAATTTAGAAATAAGCTTTTTAACGGCTTTTTTTTCTTCTTCGTGTCTCTTGGTAAGCCGTTTTTGCTCCTCTATTAAACTAAAAGGAGGCGGATTTTTAAGAATTTCTTTCAGAATCGTCTTCTCTTTCTGAGAAGCAACTCCCTTGGGCAAAAGATAACCATAAGGAGTTACATCGCTGATATAGGATTCATATAAATGATGGATTAAAATTGTTTTTATAATCTTACCTTCATTTAATCCTTTCTTCTTATTTAACAGCCAGCCCAAAATCGCTGCTCTGAAAACGTGGTCAGCAGTAGTTTCAGGATTTTTAACTCCATAAGCCAACCAACCGCTTCTTTTTGCTTCCCTTAATTTTCCTATTTGGATAAAAAATTTAAGAAGAGAACTCATAGCATTTGAAAAGAGGGCTCTAGTCCTCTTTTTTTAACTTAATATTTATATATAATTTTCATAATTTTATAAACAGAAACCACGGCTGATTGAATTTTAACTTCATCGCCAACTTTATGACCCAAAAGACATCTTCCGACAGGAGACGCGTTGCTGATTCTGCCAAGCATAGGATTTGCTTCCAAAGAGCCGACAATGGTAAATTCATCTTTCTGTCCCTCTATTTCTACAAGAATGGTTGCTCCCATAAAAATTACTTTTTGCTTGTTCTTCGGAGGAACGGTAATAATGGTGTAATTATTTAAAACGGTCTCCAATTCTTCTACTCTTGCTTCAAGCAAATTTATATCTTCTTGAAATGTAGAAAATTCCGAATCAGAAACGTCCAAGGGATCAATAACCAATGATTCCTCTTTCGTCTTAGCTTTTTTAATCTGTTGTAAAGCCTGATACTCTTGCTCAAGCTTTTTCAACCCCTCTTTGGTTAAATAAATTTTGTTATCTTCTGTCATGACACTATAAATTACCACATTTTGGTAGTGTCTGTCAAAAAAATATCAAGTATTAGTAAATGATTCGACTAAATATTTTATAAAATTATTTTAGAATGAAATAGGAAATCTCGGCAACGATTCCTAATATAAAAAATATTGATAAAAGAAAATACACAGGATTCATCTTTTTGGAAAACTTCTGCTTCAAAAATGCTCTATAGAGAAGAATTATAATAAAACCTTCAATGCCTCCGGCAAAAGCGCCTGTCAATCCGATGATGTTAATAAACTGCCTAAATCCTAGAAGGAAAAGAATCAAAGGGATAAAAATAGCAACTGTCCAAGAGATCTTTTCTGAAAAATGCATATCATACCAAAAAACTTTTTTTAGAGTCAATCCAATCGTTAAAAAAGAAGTAAAGCAGGCAATAAATCCAAAGATAAATCCCGCCATAGCAACTCCTGATCCAAGCTTTAAGCCCAACCCAGTAATGGCGTCTTCAGAGGTTGCGCTACCGCAAGCTCCTAAAATAATCGCTGCAAAAACAAGATAAATGAACGCAGAGATTATAATGCCTGAAATTATTGTCTTTCTTAATTGTTTTTTGTTTCCCTTTAAAATCTCTTTCAATTCGGGTAAAATAGCGGACCCCCAAAGAGAAAAAAGTACTACTCCATAGGGATAAAAAAGAAATTTAAGATTAAATTGCGAAAAATATTCCATCCTTATATTAGGAAACGCCTCAAGAGCAAAAAAGATTAAAAGTCCGAAGAAAAATAAAAGTACAAAAAATTCCGTAAAAGAAATGCTTTTTATTCCCTTGTAGATTAATAAACCGCCCAAGGCGAAAAAAACAAGAGTATAAACCAAAATGTCTCCGCCTAAATAGGGAGAAAACAAGTTAGTTAGAAAAACTCCACCAACCACTAAATAAGCAAGTTGAGCGCCGAATAAACCAAAACATATGGCAAAAAAAGAAATTTTGCTCCAATGGGCACCCAAATATTCTTTAACATAGCCGGGAAATCGATGTTTCCCTTTAGTTTCAAGAATAATGTCCCCCAGCATCAAATGGACAACAATGGCTATTGTGGCCAAAATCAAAAAATAAAAAAGTAGGACAAAAAATCCACTTTTATAGGCAACCCATGGCAGGCCAAAAATTCCTACCCCGATGATTGTCCCAACAAAAACAGATAAGGCTTTCCAAAAAGCACTCATAAATTAAAATTTTAAAATTTTATTTAAACCTTATAAACTCTATAGCCGTCTCTAACTTTTTGATCTATCTTAAAACCCACTTCGTCTCCTTTCTTGGCTTTATCTATTTTCTTGTGCTCGACTTCCATTGAATCAACAACCTGCTCGAAATCAGTATCGCCACCTATGATTCTGATTGTTTCTCCATTATTCAACTTATCAGTTAAAGCAATAACTGCTACCTGTATGTGATCAAAATAGTGAACTATTTTACCTATTGGTTTTCCTTCGATCTCTTCCGCCATAAATAATAATTTATTAATGTTAATAATGCGACCTTTAGTTACCTGTAAAATATAAATACGTGTTTATTATATCAAAAAAAACTCCTTTTAGCACGAACAATATTTTAAAAACCATGATTATAAATCTTTATAAAATTTTATCAAATTTTATGCTCACGTAAAATTTCAAAAAAAGACCCGAGCCATGTCGGGTCTAATCGTAGTGGTAACTACAGCGATTCCTTTAATAAATGTTCAAGAATACAGTCTGCCGTTTTTGCATTGAGCGCAAGGGGTATTTTCTCTTTCACACATGTTCTTATTAGAGCTTGGATATCGTGTTCGTGGCCATGTGGCTCGCTAGTATCAACAAAAAAGATCAGAACTCCTATGTTCCGCTCTAAAATATTGTAAGCGATTCTGATGTCACCACCATTCGGCCCGTGACCTAAATCCTCAACGTTTAATCCGGTGATTTTGCTAATCTTTTTAGCCGTGCCTCCTGTCCCTACAAGTCTAAATTTTCGTAAACTCTCACGATTAAGATTTACCCACTCAGCCATCTTCAATTTTCTTCCATTGTGAGAGACTAATCCTATGGTGATCTTTTTTTCTGTCATCTATTCCCCCTCTGTGGAATTTTTTAATCCTACGTCTTGAAATTCATTGTTGAAAAGAACTGCTTTTTACCTCCTTTTTTTGTGCTACGGAATAAAATACTATATAAAAAATAAAAAGTCAATATCTGACGATTTTTAATATGTCCCTGGCGCGATTCGAACGCGCAATCTTCGGCTTCGGAGGCCGATGTTCTGTCCAGTTGAACTACAGGGACCCTTTTGATTTTTGAGCAACTAAAAAAAGATTTTTTTCTTTTTTAGAACGCCCAAGAATTCCTTTTTCTTTTACAATAAAGCCAACGCTCTGAACTAATTTTTTCAATTCTTTTTCAAAAAAAACATGAATATATCTATCTATCAATATCTCTCCTCTACTATTTTTCCATGGATAAAAAACATCTTTATAATCAAGCTTCGACTTGCCGATTAGTTTAAAAAAGGTATATTTGAGTAAGAGTCGCTTTGCTTTTGAATTATCGTTCAAGTCCCAAACCGTTAAGATAAGCTTCCCTCCAGGCTTAGTCACTCTTTTAATCTCTCTTAAAAAATCCTTTCTGAATTTCTTTGATGGAATATGATGCAAAACAGCGAGACAAAAAATCTTATCAAAAAAATTATTTTTAAAAGGTAAGGCAAATGGTTCGTTCACGACAAACTTTCTATTAGAATATTTCTCTTTGGCAATCTCAATTAATTTTTCTGAAACATCAACGCCATAATAATCTGCTTTGTTTCCAACAATTTCTGAAAATCTGCCATTTCCGCAACCCAAATCAAGAATTTTTTCTTTTTTATTGATATATTTTCCTAAAATTGTAAAATCGGGAGGAATCCAATCCCGTGTTCTGTCAAAAGTATCAGCAATTTTATTATAATCGTCTTGATTCTTTTTTAATAAAAATTTCGCGTATTCTTTTTCCATAATTAAAGGATATTTGCCGGCCACTTTAATTTCAAGGTTCTGCGAGCAAAGTGAGCAGGTTATTATATGACTATAGAAGAGAAAATTATTATTGCTTTTTCTAAGGAACCGATAAAAAATCGGGAAATTTTAGATAAATTAAAACGTAAATTCGCTAAAAAAGAAAGGTTCAAGATGACACCTAATTCCTTCTTACTATCAGCTTATCATGACTTGATTAAAGAAAAAAGAATCAAAAAAGATTTAAAAATAGAAGAAGTTTTAAGAATTAGAAAAATAAGGTCGCTTTCAGGAATTGTTATTGTATCAGTTTTAACAAAACCTTACCCTTGCCCAGGAAAATGTATTTACTGCCCAGAACAAGCTGGCGCACCCAAAAGCTATCTCAAAGAAGAGCCAGCTGTGGCAAGGGCTATCAAATGCGAATATCATCCTTATAAACAGGTTCAATTACGGATTCGAGCACTTGAGGCAAACGGGCATCCAACTGATAAAATCGATTTGAGAATTATCGGTGGAACTTGGTCTTTTTATCCTAAAAATTATCAGACCTGGTTTATAAAAAAATGTTTTCAGGGAGCAAACGATTATCTTAAAACGAAAAAGGAAAGAAAGGCCTTATGTCTGTTACAAAAAGAAAATGAAATTGCCAAACATAGGATTATTGGAATAACCATTGAAACAAGGCCTGATTTTATAAACAAAGAAGAAATTAATCGATTAAGAGAACTTGGAATAACGCGAGTAGAGCTTGGCGTACAAAGTATTTATAACAATATTCTAAAACTCAACAGAAGAGGACATAATATAGAGGTAACAATTAGGGCGACTCAATTATTGAAAGATGCTGGTTTCAAAATTTGTTATCAAATGATGCCAAATCTCTTAGGCTCCAATCTAAAGCAAGATGAAGAAATGTTTAAAGAACTATTTAGAAATCCTGATTTTCAGCCAGATTATTTAAAGATTTATCCTTGTGCTCTTTTAAAAGAAACTCCCTTATATAATGTTTGGAAAAAGGGGAAGTATATGCCTTATACAACAGACGAACTAATTATTCTTCTAATAAAAATTAAAAAATCAATTCCCTATTATTGTCGTATCCAAAGAATTATTAGAGATATTCCTTCCTATTATATAGTAGAGGGTGGAACGAAAACTTCTAACATTCGCCAAATTATAGAAAAAATTTCAAAAAAAGAGGGCTGGCGCTGTAATTGTATCAGATGCCGAGAAGTTAAGAGTAGCTATGATTCAAAAGAAAAAATATATCTTTTTAGAGAAGATTATAGCGCTTCTAAGGGAAAAGAAATTTTCTTAAGTTTTGAAAACAAAGAAAGAACTCGTTTATTTAGTTTGCTCCGCCTAAGAATACCTGGACAGACCATTATTCCTGTTTTAAAAAATGCCTCTATGGTGAGAGAGCTCCACACTTACGGACAATTAGTCCCTGTTAACGAAAAAGAAAAAGCTCCTCAACATAAAGGGCTTGGCAAAAAGTTAATGAAAGAAGCGGAAAAAATTACTAAGAAAGAATTCTCTCTCAAAAAAATTGCTGTTATTTCCGGCGTTGGTGTTAGAGGATATTACAGAAAGCTCGGTTATAGATTAAAGCAAACATATATGATAAAATCATTAAATAAGAACCTGCCTTCGGCAGAACATTGAAATTGAATTTATCATAATATTTATTTAAATTAATGTAATTCAATTATAATTAACTATAAAAATATGTTTGAATTTTTTGTCCCTGTATTAGTTTTCTTTTTTGTTTTATTCTTATCAGGCATAAAAATTATAAACGAATACGAAAGAGGGGTTATTTTAACTTTCGGCAAATATACTGGCACAAAAACGCCTGGCTTCCGATGGATTTTTCCTGCGGTTCAAAAAATGATAAAAGTGGATTTACGAATTACCACAGTGGACGTACCAAGACAGGAAGCAATTACCAGAGATAATCTTCCTGTTGGAGTTAACGCAGTAGTATATTTTAGAGTTCAAAAACCTGAATACGCCGTCTTGAAAGTGGAAAACTATCGTTATGCTGTCTCGCAATATGCCTTGGCTGCATTAAGAGATGTTATTGGCGGAGTTGATTTAGATACTTTACTTATAGAGAGAGATAAAGTAGCTACAGAGATTAAACAAATAGTGGATACAGAGACAGACCCATGGGGCATAGATATTACGGCAATAAAAATGCAGGACATAGAATTGCCTGCAGGAATGAAAAGGGCAATGGCTGCCCAAGCAGAAGCAGAAAGAGAAAAAAGAGCGATTGTTATTAAGTCCGAGGGTGAAATCACCGCTGCTCAGAATCTAAGTACTGCGGCTGGATTACTTTCATCAACGCCTGGCGGTCTATCCTTGAGGACCTTAGGAACAATTGACAATTTACAACCCGATCCATCGAAAACTGTTATCTTCGCTTTACCAGTAGAAATTTTAGAAGGATTCAAAAGCTTGGTATCAAAAAAGAAAGATATCTCTGATTAACGAATTTCTTTTAAAAATTCCTGAATTAATTTAACTGTTTCATCGCTTTTTTTGTAAAAAGCTCTCCAGAGAACAACGATATCAACATCATTGAAAATAGCTCTCTGGACTTCTTGAATAGTATCGCCTCCTGCCACAGCCAGCATTATATCGTAATTACTTTTAATACGTTGAATCTCGTGATAGGGAATCTGTTTTTCTCGATTATAATCTTCTTCATCAACTCCTCGATGTAATATCACCACATCGGGGATTTGTTTTAATGCTCGGAGAATATTCAAGGGGTATTCAACATTCATCATATCGATCATTGAATCTAGCCCTAATTCTTTACACTTTTCGATAAAGGCGTCCAATGTTTCAATCGGAGCATATCCTAGAGCGGTCGCAGCGCTTGCACCTCCCTGTTGAGCAATCGTTACTTCTGTGAGGCCTCTATCCATGCATTTGAGGTCGGCAACAATATATGGAACTAAAGGCACATTTTCTTTGTTCTGGTTGTTGTTGATTATTGATTGTCGACTTTTCTTTTGTTTCAAAATTTTATAAAGAGAAATCAAGTCAACGGTTTGTTTGGTTTGAATAGTCCTTCCTAAAAGCCGCTGCTCCCATAATCTTCTTATTGTTCTTATCCCATTAGCTCCATAATTTTTTATTAACGGAGTGCCGGCCTCAATAATCAATCGACTGTCTATGGGAATTTTTGAGATGATATCTCGGGCATCATTTAGCGTGCCGTTAAGGGCAATTTGTAAATATCTTTTCTTTTTATTTAACATGTTTTTAAATTAATGACTAAATCAATAATGTAATGATATAACCAATTATTGAAAGCAAGGCAATCGGAGGCAAGGCTGGAATCGGCTGTTTCTTTTTTTGCAAAACGAAAAGTGTGAAACTAAGAATAAGACCCAATAAGCTGAAAAATGCCACAATGAAAGTATCAATAATTCCTTGAGAAAGCATAGAAACACTAAATATTAAAGGAAAAGCCACATCTCCACCTCCTAAAATAACAAATTTCCCTTTTAGTTTAATCTTTTTTGGATTTTCTAAAAAATCAGAAGCTTTTTGAGGAATAATTAAAGCCATAATCGCTCCTGTTTCGAGCATTGATTTTGCCATTTTAATCATGTGCTTTGTCTTATAAACCGCAATAAAATCATAAACAGAAAGAATCACTAAAAGTAGAATAATAATTTTCGGCTCAAAACTTAGGCCAAACATTGACCCAATCCCAGCTATGCCAATAACCATTAAAAGATCATGGATAACCACAGTTGGATGTTTAAACCAAAGATAGAGTAAAATGAGAATTATAAATAATGCTAAAACGTCTCCGAAGAATAGAGGCAAAATCACCAAGGCGCCATAAATAACGGCAAAAACAAAAAAGAATTTATAAATCCCTGTTTTAATCTTTTTAATTTTAGGCAGATAAATGATTAAAAGAATCACAAGGGTCGCAAAAATAAAATAATTAATAAAATTACTGAAAGAAATAGTAGGCAAAATAATTTTTTCGTTGTCCAAAAAGCTCTGAATTTTTGTTGCGGAAACAATTCCTAAAATAAGAGTTGAACAAAACAAAAAGGCTTCCCAGCTAAAGATTTTTAAAGCTATGTTTTTTTTAATCCTTTTTTGAAAAATTTTCTTTTTACCTGGCATTTTTTAGAAATGAAACGGGAAGGGGTTCTAAATTTTAATTTGCCTTTCCCCGCTTTTTTTGAAGAATGTTTTTTCATCCCTGTTTTAATCCATAATATCAAAAAACTGGCTATTGAGCCAGCTAATTGAGCGATAATAGTTCACCCCCCCGTCCTCCCTGCTGGAGAGGGCGAGGGGGGAGAGAAGGCGAAATAGGGCCGGGAGCGTGAAAGTGGGGCGGAGAGAGAGCAGAGAGAGCTGAACGGAGAGAGTGAGGCGGAAGGAAAGATTATTTCTTTTTTAAGACAACCTTCTTTGTCTTGTCTATTTTAGTTTTAATTGTTTTATCCTTAGTTACTTTAGTTGATTTGGCTATCCTTTTTTTCTTTGGCACAAGAATTTCTTTTTCGTCAGAAACGCTTTTATCAAATTTAGTATATAATTGCTGAATCAATTCTTTTCGCTTTTCTGAATCCAAAACCTCTCGGCGAATCCGGGCTTTTTCTTGACGAATAAATTTTCGGGTTGAGTTGGTTAATCGTTTCTTTTCCATTGTTTAAATTACAAAAATATTCTTTGTCGCATGGAGATATTACTTTATCAGCTATCCGCGAAAAAGTCCAGAATAAAATTTATTTTCTGTTTTTTAAATTTAATTTTTTCATCTCCTTCCTAACAATTTTTCTATCATCCCAAGGAATCTTCTTACCATCAGCAACACACATCCATGGTTCAGAGCCCTTGCCTGTGATAATTACTATATCTCCATGTTTTGCCAAACTTAACGCCTCTTTTATAGCTCCTCTCCTGTTAAAAATCAGTTGATGATTAATATTTGGCGTTTTGTATTCCAAAATTCCTTTCTCTATTTCTTCTAATATCTTCTGGGGCCTTTCCTCATAAGGGTCTTCGTTGGTTAATATAATCTGACTACAATAATTAGCTGCTAGTCGTCCAAATTCTGACCGTTTCCATCTATCTCTTCCGCCGCCACAAGAGCCAAGAACACATATCAATCGACTTCCAGCAAGAGTTTTATAAACATTTTCTAAAGCATCTGGAGTGTGAGCATAGTCAACAAAAACCTTAAACGGTTCTTTTATTACAAGCTCCATTCTTCCAGTCACGCCATCCATTTTTTCTAACGCTTGTTTAGACACTTCAAGCGAAACTCCCTCTGAAAAACCTACGCAAATTGCAGCTAAAGTATTATAGATATTAAAACGACCCAAAAGTTTTAAATGAAATTGTGTATCTTCTACTGTGAAGTTCGCTCCATCCGTAGCCATTCTAATATCAACAGCCCCAACAAATTTTTGGCCTTCAATCTTTGATTTTCGATTTTCTATCCCGTACCCCCATTTTTCGCCTGCTTTAAAATGTAAAAAATATTCGGCATTCTTATCGTCTTCGTTTACTATTATCGTTTTAAGCCCTGTAGTATTAAAAAGCTCTCCCTTAGCTTTACGATAATTTTCAAAGCCTTTATGAGCTTCAATATGTTCCTTCGTCAAATTAGTAAAAACTGCTGTATTAAAATTAATAAATTTATGACGGAATTGTTTGATCCCTTCTGAAGTAATTTCTAACACAGCATATTTACATCTCGCATTTACTGCTTTTCTCAAAAATTTTTGTACTTTCAAGCGACCAGGCATGGTCATTTTCAAATCATTCTGCCATTCTTCATCGTTAATCTGAAAGCGAACTGAAGAAATTGAAGCAACCTTAAATCCTGCCTGTTTTAAAATATTAGTTATCAACTGAATTACGGTTGATTTACCATTGGTTCCTGTCACTCCAATAACAATTAATTTTTTAGAAGGAAAACGATAGAGAAAGGCACCAAGAGCAGGAAATGCTTGATAATACGAGTTTAAAATCTTTAAGGGAATAATCCTTTTTAAAATTTTCTTAATCATAGTTTCCACCTTTGCCCCCCTCTCTTCCGATGGGGAGAAGGAGTTTGATCGAGGCAATATTTTTAATCATTTTCTGGCAAAAAATTGAAGTGCTTTTTGAATTCTTTTTTCTGGCTCTTTTATGTCATCTGGCACTTTTTCCAAGGCCTCTTTTGCTTCTTTTGAAGGAAAACCCAAAGACAAAAGGCCCTTTAAGGCTTCGTCATCTTTTTCAATTGAACTTTTGTTAAATTCTTTTAAGCTCCCCCCTAATTCTAAAATTATTTTTTGGACTTTCTTTTTACCAATCCCTTTAATCTTGGAAAAATACTTAAAATCATGGGTTTCTACTGCTTTTTTCAATTGGTGAATCGTCCCCAAGGAAGCAACAAGCATTGCGCCCTTTGGCCCAATACCGGAAATTTTTTCAACTGTTTCGAAAACAGTTAATTCTTCTGGGGTCAAAAATCCGTAAAGTTCTAGCTTCTCTTTTTTCAAAACAAAAAAAGTGAAAAATTCTCTTTCTTCACCCTGTTTAACTTTTTCTGATGTTTTCTCGGAAACAAAAATTTTATACCCAATTCCTTGTCTCTCTATAACCAGAAATTTATCCTTTTTGATTAAAATTTTTCCTTTAATATATGAAATCATTGATTATATTTTGCTACTGTTCGTTTAAAAAAATCTTTTATTTCTCCCCATTCCACAGGAACTAACATCACGGGCATTGGCTCTTTCTCTGCGTCCTTAAAATATAACAAACTTTTTAAAATATGTGTGATGTTATAATCAACACTCTCGTATTTTTTTTCAAACAATTTTAAAATTTCTTCTAAAGGGATGTCTTGCTGGCAGATAAAAAATAAATCAATAAAATCCTTTTTGCTACCCCTGGAAGAAATTGCGGAAATCTTCATACAAACAATATCTTTTATATCAGCAACTTTTATATTATTAATCTCTTTAAAGGGGAAAAGACGAGGATAATCATATGTTAAAAAAGTTATTTTCGTATTATTAAATATGCCAGTTAAGGTATTCTCGGCCTCTTTTTCTAAAGAAAAATCGCCTAATTTTTTTATCTTCTGAAGCAGTGCTTGATTATCAAGCTCTCTTCGACTAAAAAAATCTAAATCAATAGAAGTGCGATGTTCCAATTGCAAAGCCAGTCCTGTGCCACCAGCAAGATAAAAATCATCAAGCAATCCTGCTTTTTTTAATATTTCCAGATTCTCTTTTGTTTTTTCTGAAATAATTTTTTTAGACATAAAATTTTGCTTTTATCTAAATTGTAAATGATTCTCCAATAATTAGCTGATTTTGGAGAAAGATTTTTGGAGTTTAAAATCTTTTTTTTAATTTGTTCTAAAGAAAAATTATTTTTCATCCATTGAACTGCTTTTTTATCACCATTCTCCAAAATTCTCTCAATAATAAATTCAGGATGTTTCTCCTTGCTTAATTCGGAAAAATTCACATCCCAAAAATATTTTTCTAAAAATTGAGGAATGTTTTTCATCTTTTTATCCAATGTTTCTATCTTAACTTTAGCTCATCTTATCTTATTTTTCAACTTTTTTAAATGAATTATGTCGCATTAATCAACGCAAAAAACTTGAAAATTTTTGGGAGCTGTGGTATTCTGTCAATCGTAAACGAAAATTAATTTTCAATTTAACTAATCCTCGTTAAGTGGAACAAATATGCCAATATCAAAATCAGGAAAAAAAACATTAAGACAAGAACTCAAAAGAAGAGACTATAATAGCGAAAAGAAGCAGGTAATAAAAAATCTGAAAAAACAGATTGTTTCTTTGGTTAAAGAGGAAAAAACAAAAGAAGCAAAAAACTTGCTTCCTAAATATTATCAGGCAGTGGACAAAGCGGCTAAAGTTGGAATAATCAAAAAAAATACAGCAGCCAGAAAAAAATCAAGGATTACCCGTCCTCTTGCCGAAGTCACAAAACATTGAGACATCTCCCCAAAATCCTAAATATCAGCGATTAATAATTCCAGAGCCATCTCTGGTTTTATTTTCCCTGTTTTAACGGCTAAATCCATTTGAAAAAGCTTAACATATATCCTCTCTAGCTCCTGAATGGTAAATTTTTCTGCCAGCCATAAACTTTTTCTAATTACGAATGGATGCATTGGCTTTAATGCGGTCGTAATCTCTGGTAAAGACATGGCTTCTAGATCCTTTACTAATAAAAGATTACGAAATTGAAAATTTATCATTGTGAGAATATAAAAAGGAGAATCGCCTTTTTCTAAATGCTTATAGAGTAAGGCCAAAGCGGTTTTTCTATCTTTAGCCGCAATGGCGTCAATAGTCTTAAAAATTCCTACTTCAATTTTCGGCCTAACAAGCAATTCTACGTCTTTTTCTCTAATTGCTTTATTTGTTCCTCTGTAAGCGACAAGTTTATTAATCTCTGCTGACATTCGCCACAAATCACTGCTTGTCGAATTTACTAAAAGAGTTAAAGCAGAAGAATCAATTTTTGCTCCTAAATTGGAAATTTTCTTTTGCGCCCAATCTTTTAGTGCTGCTGGTTTCAAAAAATCAAATTTATAAAGCTGTCCCTGATTTTTAAAAAATTTTAATAAGTCACCAATCAAAAAATCACTTTTTTCTTCAAAAAAAATAAAAATTTTGTCGTTATTTTTATATTTTTTTAACCCCTCGCTTTCTTTCAAAAATTCAGTTCTAAATTCAATGTCCCAAAAAGTGTTCCTTAAAACAACAATCTGCGGTTCCTTGAACATTGATAATTGACGCAATTCATCCTTGAAATCCTGAAAGCTTAAGTTGTCTGCTTTTAAAATATTCAAGAACAGATCCAATTGGACTCCTTTTTGATATTTTTTGACTGTCTCTTTGAGCTTTTCGCGCGATCTAAAAGCGTCTTTGCCGTAAATTAAAATAAACATTAGATACAAAGAAAAGTCCTGTTAAGGGACTTTTTCCTAGTTTTAAATTTTTAACAAATTTAATTATTGTGGTTTCTTAGATAAAATTTCCTTAACCTTATTTACTATTTCTTCCGGAGTAAAATGTGCCTTAACTAAGAAATCAACTGCGCCGAGTTTTAAACCTTTTTCTATCTCATCTCTTTGTCCAAGATTAGACAAAATAAGAACAGGAATCATGCTAGTGCTTGGATTATCTTTTATCCTCTCTAAAACCTCAAAACCATCAAGCCCTGGCAAAATTAAATCAAGCAAAATTAAATCTGGCTTTACTTCTTGAAGTTTTTTAAGCCCTTCTTCTCCGTCTATGGCTTCCTCCATCTTAAATCCTTCATTAATAATTTTCCTTGAAATTAATTCTCGAAGAAATTTATCGTCTTCTATAATAAGAATATTTTCTTCCATGATTTTATTTTAATAATATTTATTTTTATTAATTTGATTACTTAATTGTCTAATTACTTTCTCCAATTTGAGCGACCACTTTCTGTATCACTTCTTTTGGGTCAAACTCTGTTTTAATTAACCAATCGTTTACTCCTAGTTCCTTTGCTCTACCTAGTTCTACTGGCTGACCGGAATTAGATATGATGATTATCGGAATTCCATTTATTGTCTCATCTTCCTGTCTTTTTTCTAATAATTCAAATCCTCCCATCTTTGGCATTACTAAGTCAAGCAAAACTAAGTCCGGCAATATTTCTTTCATTGCCTTAAGTCCAAGAACCCCATCTGTCGCGATAGAAACTTCATATCCTATTTCAGAAAATTTATTTTTCAGAAGATTTAAAAGAATTTCTTCGTCTTCAATTATTAAAATTTTCTTAGCCATAATTGTTTGTTATTAAATGCTTAAAAATTATATATAATAAGTTTAGCTTATAATATCGTAATAGACAAGAAAAATTTAATTATTAATTGTCTATCCTTAATCTATTTTACCGCCCAAGCAATTGATGTCAAGAGCTAAGACTGTATTTGATTCCATCTATCAACCAATAACCGGCAAAGAGAAGAAAAAAGTAGTTCCTTTTCCTTCTGTCGATTCAAACCAAATTTTTCCTTTATGAGCCTCAATAATGTTTTTAGCAATAAATAGCCCGAGCCCCGTTCCTTCTGTCTCTTTTCTAACCGCGTTATCTCCCCTAAAAAATTTACCGAAAATTCTATGTTGTTGGTCTTTGGGAATACCAATACCAGTATCTTTTACAAAAAATTCAAGCTCATTGCCCTTTCTCTTAAGGGAAACAATAACTCTGCCTCCAGAATCGGTATAATAAATAGCATTCTCTATAAGATTTTTTACAGCCAAGGCTAATTTTTCTGTGTCTGCTTTTACCACTTTTACTCCTTCTGTTAAATTAATTTCTAGTTTAACCTTCTTCTCTTTGGCCAATTGTTCAATGGGCTCAAGCACTGTCTCTAATAATTCTGTAAAGTCTACCGTTTGAGGGCGATAGATAAATCTCCCCTCTTCAATTCGTGCTACGTTCAATAAATCATTAATTAATCGTATCATTCTCTCGTTTGTTTGATTTGTTTTCTCAAGTATTTCCTTTTGCTCGTCTGTTAAATCACCCAATTCTCCTTGAATCATCATTGATAATGACCATTTTATAATAGACAAAGGAGTCCTCAATTGATGAGCGGCGACCGAAACAAATTGGCTTTTTAATTGTTCTATAACTTTTTCTCTCGTGATGTCATGAAAAATGACTAGTGTATCTGTCGTTGGTTTATTTAAAAGACCAACTTTTTGAATAGTCATCTCTATAACTAATCCTTTTTCTTGAGGTTCTAATTCTTCACGAAAAATTTCTTTATCTTTTCTTTTCGCGGCAACAACTAACTCTTTAATCTTCACTATTTTGCCGAGTTCCGTCATTAATAGTCCTAGGGCTTCTTCTTTCTTTATCTTCAAAAATTCCTCTGCTTTTGGATTGATTGACCACAATCTTTGATCTGAGCCAAAGATTAAAAGACCATCCAAAAAATTATTTAGAATAATCTGAGTTCTAATTTTCTCCTGCTCAACCCCTATCTTAGCGGCCTCAGTATCTTCTAATATATTCAAAACTGCTCTTCTCGACTCCTCTAAATCTCTTGTTCTAATCTTTACTTCTCTTTCTGTTTGCTCTTGGATTTCTTTTCGGATACTAATATCTAAAATACTCACAAAATAACCTGTTAAATTATTTTGAAAATCCTTTTTAGACGAAGATGAAACGCTAACTGCTATTCTTCGTCCCGCTTTTACAATCAAAACTAACTCTTCGTCTTTAACTATTCTATCGGTCTCAGTTTTCCTTAGTAATTTTTTGATTTTATCTTTCTCCAAGAAAAAATCTAATAAATATTTTCCTACCGCTTCTGCTTTCGTAAATCCACTAAGTTCTTCAAATGACTTATTAATATTTTCTATCATTCCAGTTGGGCTAATATCGCAAATTGATAAAGGTAAAAAAGCTAAGGAATCTTTTATGTAAGCGTCCGCTTCATCTAAGCCATTCTGAGACTTTTCAATTTCTTTCTCCTTATTTTTTATTTGATTAAATTTTTTAGTTTTAGCTACGGGCATTTCTCTTTTTAAAAATATTATACAAATTTTAAACTTTTTATTATTTATTAATAACAGAAATATTCTATTATTATATCACAATGCTAAAATTTCCCCAATCTAACTTCTCTCAAATCTGGCAATCGTTTTATCAAACTATAAAAACCTAAATCCTGAAAAAGTTTTATCAGATCTTTTTTGTTAATCTTTTTTTGACAACAATTTTCTAAATTGAAATCAATTGGCACGTTAAAATTAATTTCAGCTAACTTTTTAGAAAGAAACGCCTGTTCTTTAGCTTGTCTGAGTTTTCCTCTAATTCGATCATTGACCAACGGTGCTCGGTCGCTATCAATCTCTGAATAAAGGTTCTCTATTGTTTTAAATTCTTTTAATAATTGAATGGCTGTTTTCTCTCCTATGCCAGGCACACCTGGTATATTGTCCGATGGATCTCCTCTCAAACCGCGAAAATCATTCAATTGTTCGGGCATTAAGCCATCATATCTCTCCATGACTAAGTCTTTATCATATATAATTGTATCCTTAAGTCCTTTTTTCAAAGTATAAACCTTAGTTTGATTATTGACTAAAGCAAGGGCATCAAGGTCGCCAGTTATAATAATTGTTTCTATCTTTGGCAAAGATTCTTGTCTTTCAACTAACTTAGCAATAGTGCCAATAACATCGTCTGCCTCAAATCCTTGTTTCTCAAAAATTGATACCCCAAAAACATGGAGAACATTTTTGATTATTGGAAGTTGAGCATAAAGCTCGTCTGGAGCTTTTTTTCGCTTAGCTTTATACTTGTCGTAAATTTTATCTCTAAAGGTTGGTCCTTGTAAATCAAATGTTGCGGCTATATAATCTGGCTGCAAATCCTTTAGTGCCTTAAAAAAAACCAATAAAAAACCATAGACAGCATTAACCGACTCTCCTTTTGCCGAAAACATTGGGGGAAGCGCATGAAATGCCCTATGGACTAATGCATTCCCATCAATAATTACTAATCTTTTTTTATCCTCATTCATATTGTTATTCTAACATAATTTCTCTAGTTTTTTCGTCGATAAATTCAAATTTCGAAATTATCGTTCCGTTAGGTAGAATCTCTTTAATCTTGTTCGCCCACTCAATAATAACAATATTCTCGGGATTAGAAATTATTTCATTAAAGCCCAAATCTAAAATATCTTTTAGGTCCTCGAATCTATAACAGTCAATATGATAAAGGGTTTTAAATTTTCTCTTTGGAATTTCGAATTTCTTTAGTATGACAAAAGTTGGACTAAGAATCTTCTCTTTTATTCCCAACCCCCTAGCAAATCCCTGGACAAAAGTTGTTTTACCTCCTCCCAAATCGCCCTCAAGTCCAATCACAAGAGCGCCTTTTTCCAGATGTCTAGATACCAAAAAACCTTGAGCTAATTTTTTGCCCAAATTTTGAGTTTCTTGAAAACTTGTAGTTTTAAACTTTTTGACCATTGACTTTCTTAAAGGAAAAAGCTAAATTAAAAAAACATGGAGGGATTATTTCAAGCAAAAAAACTTATTGATGATGCGCAAAGTGTTTTTGTTTTAACTTCTAAAAATTCTGGAGTTGATGGTTTTGGATCAGCTCTTTCTCTTTCTTATACATTAAACGATATGGGTAAGATTGTAAATTTTTTTCCGGAACAAATTCCTAAAAAATACTCTTCTCTGCTTCCATCAAAAGCAATACCAGAAGAATTCATTATATCCATAAAGGGCAAAGAAATTTCCGAGCTATACTATGAAAAAGAAAATCAAATACTAAACATTTTCCTTTGCTCAAAAAATAATAAAATTGAGAAACAAGATATAAAATTTAGCGCTCCTCAGAAACAAAATGGCATACGCCAAGAATCAGACCTTTTAATTACTGTAGGAATAGAAAGATTGGAAGACCTAGATGATTTTTATGAAAAAAACTTCAAATTTTTCTATCAAACGCCAATTCTAAACCTTGATAACAAATCATTAAATAATAAATTCGGAAATATCAATTTAATTTTTAATGATCTACCGATTGCCGTTATATCGGCTAAGTTGATTAACGCTTTTAACAAAAAACCGCGGGGAAGTGTTAGAACGTGGCTCTTATCTGGAATAATAGAATTCTCGCAAAAAAAAGAAATAAATCAAGAGGCATTTGAAAGTATTTTTAATTTGGCTGATCCAAATTTAAATTATCAGAAAATAATAAATTTTTTCAATACAAAAGAAAACTCTGGTCGGATGAGACTTTTAGAAATAGCACTAAAAAAATTAGAACTTTTTAATACACAGCAAATACCATTTATTTATATAACAAAAAAAGATTTCGAGAACTCTGGCAGCTTGCCAAAAGATTTAAGATTCGTTTTAGAACAATTAATAAATAAATTCTTTCGCTTTTCTTCTTTTCTCCTTTTGTGGGAAACAGACACTCCTGATAATATTATAAAGGGAGTTTTTTATTCTTTAAATAATAATACGATTAAAAAAATTTCAAATCATTTTGACGGAGAGAGAAAGGGTAAGGGAATAATTTTCAATACAAAAGAAAAAAATATCAATGAAGCAAAAACAAAATTAATCAACGCGTTATTTTAATTCTTATCTATTTATGGCTAAAGTTACCGGCAAAATACAAATCTCTAAGGAAAAAGCTGCATCAATCAAAAAAAATGTATTAGGTATTGATTCTTTCCAAAAAGAGATTGAAAAAAATATAGAAAAGGAGATAACAGATATTATAGGAGTAGTATTATCTGGCGGTGTTTACCTCTCTGCTTCCGATATTCATTTCGAACCACAAGAAAAAAAAGTTAAGATGAGGATACGATTAGATGGAATGCTTCACGATGTTTTATTTCTCCCTAACGAGACTTATCGTCTTCTGCTATCCCGTATTAAACTTTTAGCTGGATTAAAACTAAATGTTCATAATAAACCTCAAGACGGAAGCTTTGAGGTTGTGCTTCCTTCAGAAGATAAAGTTGATCAACTTATTGAAATTAGGACCTCATCATTGCCAGCTGATTTTGGAGAATCAATAGTAATGAGGATACTAAATCCAGAAAGTTTAAAAAATATAGAGGATCTTGGATTAAGAAATGACCTTGCAGAACTTTTCAAAAAACAAATTCAGAAACCCAATGGGATGATAATTATCACTGGTCCCACTGGCTCAGGCAAAACGACTACATTATATGCTTTTTTAAAGTATATCCAAAAACCAGAGATTAAGATTATTACGATTGAAGATCCAATAGAATACCGATTAAAAGGTGCCTCTCAAACAGAGATTAATGCTAAAAGGGGATATGACTTTGCTAGCGGGCTACGATCCATTGTTAGACAAGACCCAGATGTTATTCTTGTAGGAGAAATAAGAGACCTGGAAACAGCTAAGATTTCTCTCCAAGCAGCGCTTACCGGCCATTTAGTCTTTTCCACTTTGCACACCAACGATGCAGCTGGCTCTATCCCCCGACTTACTTCTCTCGGCGCTAATGCTATTAATATCGGACCTGCTATAAATATGATAGTTGCCCAGCGATTAGTTAGAAAGGTTTGTAAAAAATGCTCGACCTTAATGCCTGCTTCCGCAGAAGAAAAAGAAAAAATAAAAAAGAGTCTTAAAAATGTGCCTAAATCTATTCTTTCTAATTTGAATATTAAAGAAGGAATTCGCATCCCTAAGATTAAAGGATGCGAAGACTGTAATTTTACTGGATACAAAGGAAGAGTAGGAATTTTTGAGGCATTTTTAATAACAAAAGAGGTTGAGGCGCTTATTTTAAAAAATCCAGCTATTTTTGAGATTGAAGAATTAATATCTAAGAACGGAATGCTATACATGCGTCAAGATGGCTTGATTAAAGTTCTTCAAGGAGTAACCACAATAGAAGAAATAAATCGGGTAACTGGTGAATAAAAACCAAAAACCCTGGCTGAAATATCTTCATAACCACAAAGACCAGAATTTTCCCGAGGAATAACCCAGCCAGAGCCAGCTTACCCGATCTAAGAAAAACCCCTATTCAACCAGGGATGTTATTATTATACTAAAAAACAAAATGATTGTCAAGCAAAATAACGCTTCCTTAGATTCTCAAAACTCCCCTCCTTCAGAAAAATACTCTATTCTAGAAAAGGAACATGCTCTCGATCAAACATTAAGACCAAAAAAGTGGGACGACTTTGTTGGTCAAGAAAAAATAAAAAGGAATATTCAAATAATGCTGAAAGCGGCTCAAGAACGAAAGGAAGCCGTTGATCATTTGCTTTTTTGCGGTGGACCCGGTCTTGGAAAAACAACCCTTTCTCATCTTGTTGCTCAAACAGCTGGGACTAATATAAAAACCAGTTCTGGACCATCAATCCAAAGACCAGGAGATTTAGCCGCTATTTTAACATCTCTCTCTGACGGAGATGTTCTTTTTATAGATGAGATACATAGATTAAATAAAATTTGTGAAGAAATCATTTATCCTGCAATGGAGGACTTTAATCTTAATATCATGACCGGCACAGGGCCTATGGCAAAAATATTAAAAATAGAAATTCCTCGTTTTACATTAATTGGAGCAACAACAAGAATCGGACTGCTCTCGTCTCCGTTAAGAAGTCGGTTTGGAGCTACATTTCAAATTGATTTTTATGAGCCAAAAAACATTCAAGAAATTATAAAAAAATCAGCTAAAGTTTTAAAAACAGAGATAGATCAATCAGCTATTGAGATTATTAGTCAATGTTCCAGATTTACTCCTCGCGTAGCCAACCGACTTTTGAAAAGAATCAGGGATTTTGCCCAAGTGGAGGGTAAGGGGATAATTGATGAAAAAATCACTCGTTTCGGACTAAAAGAAATGGAGATAGACGAATTAGGACTTGAGCCCAAAGATAGAAAACTTTTAGAAATTATTATAGAAAAATTCCAAGGCGGACCAGTGGGGCTTCAAGCATTAGCAGCTACCGCTTCTGAAGAAGAAAATAATATTTTAGAAGTTTATGAACCGTATCTTCTACAGCTTGGCTTAATAAGCCGAACCCCCAAGGGTAGAACAGCCACCCAAAAAGCCTACAAACATCTCAAAAAACCTTTCTCTAAAAATCAAAAATTATTTGAACATTAAAATCTTAACTTATCTTTTCTTAATTTTCGCAATACTGACTATTTTCCCAGTCAATTTTGTTTCAGGTCAAGAAAAAAGAATCGTTATTAACGAAATCGCATGGATGGGGACAGAAGAACAGTGGCAAAATGAGTGGATTGAATTATATAATCCAACTGACTCGCCTATTTCGCTTGATAAGTGGATTTTAAAAGCGAAAGACGACAGTCCAAAAATAGAGTTATCAGGAAAAATAGGAGCGCGCTCCTATTTTTTATTAGAGAGAACTGATGACACTACTGTTCCTGAAATTTCTGCTCACCAAATTTATAAAGGGGGACTAAATAATCAAGGCGAGCATTTAATTCTTCTAAATAATCTTGGGGAAATAGTTGATGAGACAGATTGCCTTTTGGGTTGGTTTAACGGTAGTAATGAGACTAAAAAAACAATGGAACGAATTGATTCAATCTTATTTGAATCAGATTCAAACAATTGGAAAACAAGTCAGAAAACCGGAGGCACACCAGCTCAAGAGAACAGTCCTAAAACGAAAATCACAAAAGAAAAAAATATAAAAACAGTTTCGACGGTTTCTAATGGTTCAGGATTTTCTTTTCTATTAATAATCGGTTTGGTCGTCTCTTCGTTTGCTTCAATGCTTATCTTCGCTATTTGGTTGAAAATTAAACAGAAAAAGGATAAGATAAAAATACATTAATTTAATCAAAACATGAGTGGTCATAGTCACGCTAAAACAGTTCAGCACACCAAAGAAGCTGCCGCCAAAAAACGGGGGAAAATCTTCTCTAAGCTTTCTCGTGTTATTTCACTCGCCGCAAAAAATGGAGGAGATTCAGATATGAATCCCGGATTACGGATGGCAATAGAGCAAGCTAAAAGAGTCAATATGCCGAACGAGAATATTGATAGGGCTATTAAGAAGGGAACAGGAGAGCTTGAAGGAGAAACACTAGAGGAGTTTTGTTTTGAAGCATATGGCCCAGCCAAAAGCGCTCTAATTATAATCGGAATTACGAGCAATAAAAATCGGGCGCTGGGTGAAATCAAACAAATTTTAAGCCAAAATAATGCCAAGTTAGCAGAAGAAGGCTCTGTAAAGTGGCAATTTAAAAATACGGGAATAATAGTTGTAGACGAGGGAGAAAGAGAAAAAGAAAAATTAGAAATGACAGCCATTGAAGTGGGGGCTGATGACATGAGGTGGAAAAAAAACTTTTTAGAGATTTTTACCGAACCAAACAAGCTAGCGCAAATTAAAAAGGAAATAGAAACAAGTGGCTTAAGCATAGAATCAAGCACATTAGGTTGGGTATCGAAAGAGGAGATAACTGTTAACGAAAAAGAAAATGATTCTATAAAAAAATTATTTTCTGACTTGGAAGACAATGATGATGTACATGAAGTATTCTCTAATGTAAAACAATGATTATTCTAGGCATAGATCCGGGAACAGCCACTACTGGATTTGGCGTGATAAAAGAAACAAAAGAAAAAATTACATTTATTGCTTGCGGATGTATTAAAACATCTCCTGATGATCTTCCTGAAATTCGTTTAAATCAAATTTTCAATCAAATAAACAAATTGATAAAAGAATACAAACCGAACGTCTTAGCAATAGAAAAGCTATTTTTTTTTAAAAACGCAAAAACGCTAATTCCCGTAAGTCAATCTAAGGGAGTAGTTCTTCTGGCCGCAGCCAAAAAAAGAATTCCAATCTACGAATTCACTCCCCTACAGGTAAAAATGAATATTGTTGGTTATGGCAGGGCAGACAAAAAACAGGTTCAAAAAATGGTAAAAATTCTGCTTAAACTCAGGGATATTCCGAGGCCAGATGATGCAGCAGATGCCCTGGGTCTTGCGATTTCTTATAGTTACCTTCCTAAAAAACCAAAACGACCAAAAAACACTTGACAAAGGCTTGTATATACATATAATGGCAATACGTAGGAAAAGGTCGCTTACAATCTACTATTAAAATTAAAAAAATTTAATAATCATGGAATACGAAGATAAAGGTTTAGAAACCTTAACTAACGAGGAAGAGACAGGAGAAGATACTGAGGGAGAGACCAAGGAAGAGACAGAAGAAAAGCCTGAGGAAGAGACAACAGAGGAAGTTACAGAAGAGCTTTAATCACAAAAACCCCTTTGCCCAGCAAAGGGGTTTTCCTCTATCTAAATGGCTCAAAAAAATTACCATCATCAAACATATAACCAAAAAGCAAAGCTAAAACGGTTTATAAAAAGTTTGGGGCTTTTATTTTTGTTCTTTATCCTAATAACTGGATTTATCGGATTAGGATTTTTTATTTATTATGCTAAAGACCTTCCTAGACCCGAAATGTTCAATGAAAGGGAACAAGTAATGCCTACAAGAATATATGATCGCACAGGAGAAACTCTGCTTAGAACTATTTTTGAAGAAGAGAAAAGAGAAACAGTTACTTTATCTGAAATACCAGAGCATCTCATTAATGCTGTTTTAGCAACAGAAGATGCCAACTTTTACAACCACAAAGGTGTAGACTTTCGAGCTGTTGGTAGAGCTATTTTAATTGATATAAAATTAAGAAAGCCGGTTCAGGGTGCATCTACTATTAGTCAACAACTTATTCGTTCAACTTTTTTATCTCTTGAAAAAACAGTTCAAAGAAAAGTCAGAGAAGCAATTCTTACTCTAGAGCTTGAAAGGCGTTATTCAAAGGAACAGATCTTAGAATGGTATCTTAATCAGGTATCGTTCGGACCGAATATTTACGGAGTCGGTGAAGCCAATAGCACATATTTTAATAAGCCTTTACAGGAAATTAGCATAGCTGAAGCGGCTATTCTTGCCTCGCTTATCCGTGCTCCAAGCTATTATTATCCTTATGGCCCAAATCTGGAAAACTTACTTAATAGAAAAAATTATGTCTTAAACAGAATGACTGAAGAGCGTTATATCTCTGAAGAACAGGCACTAAGCGCAAAAGAACAAAAAATTGAATTTACTGAACCGGGCTTTGCCTTTGGAAAAGCGGCTCATTTTATTCTTTATATTGAAAATTATTTATATCAAAAGTATGGAAGCAGTTTTCTAAAAGAACACGGTTTAAAAGTTTACACCACTCTTAATTTGGATCTCCAACAATCAGCAGAAAAGGCAGTTAAAGAAGGAGTAGAAAGAAATAAAATGTATAGATCTTATAACGCTTCCCTTGTGGCCATTGATCCTAAAAATGGAGAAATTTTAGCCATGGTCGGATCAAAAGATTATTTTGCTGACCCATATCCCGAGGATTGCACGCCGGGTTTCAATTGCAAATTTGAACCGAAAGTTAATGTAGCCACTTATGGACAAGGACAACAGCCAGGTTCCGCCTTTAAGCCGTTTGCTTATGCTACCGCTTTTAAAAAGGGCTACACTCCTGACAGTATTTTCGTTGATGAAAAAACTAATTTTGGCAAATGGGGCGACAAAGATTATATCCCAACAAACTATGACGGACTATACAGGGGACCAGTAACTATACGGCAAGCACTAGCTCAATCTTTAAATATACCATCAATTAAAGTTCTTCTTGCTGCCGGTATCGGAGATACCATTGATACAGCGCATGATTTAGGGATTACTACACTAAATGAAAAACCTTCATTTTATGGACCATCGTTAGTTCTAGGGGCTGGAGAAGTAAAACTCATAGACATGGTTTCTGCTTACGGAGTTTTTGCCAACAATGGACTTAAAATTCCTTATACAGGCATATTGAAAATTGAAGATCGTTATGGAAATATAATAGAGGAAAACAAAAAAACCCCAAGACGGGTTTTGAATGAAGAAATTGCCGAAACAATTAACGATATTCTTTCTGACAATGTGGCAAGAACTCCAATGTTCGGAGCAAAATCACGTCTTTATTTCCCAAACAATTGGGTAGCTGCCAAAACAGGAACTACGGATGGGTATAGAGACGCCTGGACTATTGGTTACACCCACTCTATAGCAGTAGGCGTATGGACCGGAAACAATGACAATAGCTCCACTGCTCGAAAACCCGGAGTCACCATAGCCGGCCCCATCTGGAATCAATTTATACAAGTCGCGCTTAATAATCTCTAAAATTAAGCGCTATTTCACCCAGTGCTTTCTTATCCTCTCTTTGGCTTGTTCTTCTTCTGCGTCTAAAAGACAAATCTCGCCTAGAGTTTTAAAAAGCGATATTCTTGTTTTCTCGTCCATCTCTGGTAATTTAGAAAGCAAAAAATCTTTATCAGCTTGCTCAATATTGGCCTCCTCAATAGATTTGGTCAAACCCGAGTTATTGATCAAAAGATTAGTCATATTGTTTTGATTATTTTTTTGCTTTTTATTCCTTTATTTTTTTCTCTTCCTCTTTAGCAACGGCTTGCATTAACTGAAAGAAAAGTTCTATAAAAAATGCTATCAATCCTATTCCTTTCCTCTTTTCATAAACCATTCCTTTCTTACGCATTTCCCCTTCGACAGGATCTAAAGCTTCTGTAGAAAGACCTATGCTATCACAAAATTTTCTTATCTCGTTTTCATCAGTAGCCCATCTGCCCTCCAAATTCTTAAACGGGCCTTCTCCTTCTAATAAATCTTTTGTAAATTTCTCCACAGATTCTCCTGCTTCTTTTTTATCTTCTTTGCTTTCTATATCTTTCTCTTTTTTTCTTTCACTCTTTTCTTTCTTCTCATCCTTAAAGTCTTTCTGTAATTCCTTTTCTTTAAATTCTTGAATTAACTTCTGTCTCGCCTCCTGATATAAGAACTCAATGCCTTTTTCTGCTTTCTCTGGAGAGTGAGCAAAATTCTTAACCTCTAGACGCATAGCTTTTTCAATCTCGACTGTTTTTAAATCTTCCCAGTCTTTGCCTATTTCTTCTTCAAATTGCTTCTTTAAATCTTCCCTTATTTTTCCTTCTCCTTTTATTTTTAAAAACTGAACCGCTCCTTCTGGTCTCGCGAAAGTACGAACTACATTTCCTTTCTCGTTTGTAATAATTGTTTTCTTTCTTAAAAACCCCTTTGTCTCCATACTGTAACCCAAGACCTGCAGATATCCTCCGTTTTCTTCCGCTTTTTCTAACTCGTTTTCTAAATTCTCATCAACATAATCATCTCTTTCTTTGGAGAACCTATCATTAGTATAATCTTCTTTCCCGCCAAAGGACTTAATCAATGATTTAAGTCCTTCATCTTCAGCTGTCTTCTCTAAGTCGTCTTTGCTAAATTTTTGACTTATCTCTTGAGTCGCTTGCAATAATTCTCTTAACTCTCCCTCCTTAGCTATTGCTTCTATCTCTTTACCTTGTTTTTGGGCCTCGTCTAACTCATTTTCCGTCTTTTCTACCCTGTGACTCAATCTATTTAAGATTAAAATTTGACTATCTGCCGGAATATTATCCTTTTTTAAGTCATATAAGAGCGTGTCTATGTTCTTAATCTCGTCATACTGCTCTTGGTATTGTTCGTCTGTCTTTAGTTTCTCAAATCCTCCTTGCTCTTCGCACAATTTGAATTTAGCAGGCATATCCCATTCTTCTATATCCACCCCCTTATCGCCCTTTATTCTCTCTCTATTGTCTTCAGCCCAAGTAGTAACGAATTCTTCTTTTGATTCGTCTGCTTCCCATAAAAGATGTTTATCAACAGTCTCTTTTAAATCATCGCTAAACTCCATCTTCTCCGAATATTTTTCAAACAGACTAGTGTCTCTCTCTCTGCTCAATTCATCAAAGATTGCCTCTTCCTCGACTCTTGCCTCATCTTCCTCGACTGCCCCCTCTGTCTCCCTCCCTGATTCTGGTAATGGTTTCTCTTGATTGGTCATATTTATTTAAAATTAATAATTATCTAATCCGACCTTTTAAAGATTACAATTTAATAACATTTAAACCTTTGTTTTTCCAGAAATATATTTTGGATAATTTTTTTTCAAAAATTTAGCAAATTCCTGCATTTCTTTTTGACGAATTTTTAATCTTTTGCCTAAAATTTCTTTTTCCTCTTCTGAAAGATTTTCTGGAACATGATTATGCCCCTCATTTTTATTAGAAATTCTGAACCCATCGTGCCAATCGCCTAAGATTAATCTATCCTCTCCCGCCTTATTCTCTCTTTCGTTATAAAATTCATTTAAGGACTTTTTTATTCTCTGCCATAGTTCTTCATTCTGTAAATTCCATTCCTTGTATTCTTCGGTCTCTTCGTTGGTACTCTTTTTTACCCACTCTAGATATGCTTCAGGATGGATGTTTCTCCTTACATCTTCAGAAGAAACATCATATTTTTTAGCTATCTCTTCAGAAAGTTTTACATCTCCCTTGAATCTCTCTTCTGGCTCATCAGGAGCTGTTATCTCAACCCAAGGAACTGGGACACGCCCTGGTATCACGTGCCCCTCGCAAGAGGCAGAAGTAGGGAGTTCCCATGCATTTAACGCAATTACCGTGTCTTTTATCTCAGAATCTACTGGAGACCCTAAAAAATCGTCCATTTGGTCAACTTCCTGTTCTATTTCTTTAAATCGTTTTTCCGTTAAAGAAGATTCTACTTCTGTTTCTTCTTCATTTGTCACTGTTTCTGATTCTGACTCTGACTCTGGTTGCGGTTCTGATTCTGGTTCTAATTGTGGTTCAAAGTTTTCTGGATTTCGCATAATAAATTTAAATTGTTTTAATTAAATTTCTTTTTTTGCTTTTTTTAAGTTTTATTACCCAAATGCTTTTCTCTAGGTCTACGGAATCGAAATACGGTAGACGGGCTTAATTCTTAAATCTTCGCTTTTTTATCCTGTAATTGCAAATATAATGAATCGTATTTTCTAATTAATTCATGGTCGCTAATATTTTCCGCAATCTGTTTGTATTTTTCGGGATTCATGCTTCGTAAAGCTTCTCTTGCTTTAGAGAACAATCCATTTGCGCTTTCTTCGCTTGGTTCTTGTGTATTAAATAGTCGTCCAAAACGTAAAAATCTGGAATTATCAATAAAATATTTTAACTCGCGTGCATCTGCTTCGTTTACTCCTGGTGAAAAATCGATAAACAATTGAGGTATTACTTCTCTCATCCGAATTCTGAAGATTGGGCTTTCTTTCATAAACTCATCGAATTTTGGATTAGTTTTAATTTCTTCAAATATCGCTCGTTGCAATTCATCGTCACCTGAAATAAATTCTCTGTTGTGATAATCAGTTAGTTTCTTGTTTTTTAAATAACCTTTCAGAATATCACTAAAAGATAATTCGGGATTCGTCTTGGTCACTCGCCATAAAGTTTCAATTTCTGTCAGGTCTGCATCTTCGGCAAGAGTTCCGTATTCTCTCCCAATTATTTCTAAAAGACTTGTTGGAATTTTAGGAATATCTTTTTGCCCTTTGAGTATATCTACTATTCTTGAGCTAAAAAATTGATTTTCTTCTTTTTGTTTTTTTACTCGTTTCAACTCAACTATAAATTGTTGCCCGATTCTGACTAACTGTTCCTCGCTCGCTTGGCTCAGATCATGCTTGTCACCAACATTTTTTAGAGCTGCTTGTTTATAATAAGTTTTTTGATTTGCGTCCAGCTCTTTAATCGACAAAATTTTAAACTCTGTCTTGTTAGGGCTTTCCATTTTTAATTGATAATAAGAAAAAATGTGTTCCATTTGTTCCTTCTTGTCTGGAGCGTCTTCTGGCAATTCTGACGCGACCTGATGTATTGCCGGCTCCATGCGCATCAACGTATGATCTAATCCTTCAATTTCCCCTGTATCCAGATTTCTTTTCGCCCATGTTGTGTCGACTATTGTAGCATTCGCTTCACTCTCTGAAGTTGTCACAAAAGTATTCCAAGCATGTCCAGTTTTATCCATCTCAAAGACATTCTTCCTGTCTCGCCTTGGAGCGAACGCTTCTGTGCCGTTGTCATATAAACAGTACGTATCTTGAAGTCGATTAAATCTCGTTTGATTTACTTTCAACGCCTCAAATACTGCTTTAGTTATACTCGCAAAATTTCTACATACGCCGTTCCCTTCCCACTCATTATTATTTTTATTGGCAAGTCCTTCCTCTAATAGATTTAATACCGTGCTTTGATCAGCTTTTGATTTTTCGAGAGCCCCTAAATGCTCACTGCCATTCTGTTTCTCCGCATCACTATACTTATATTTTGTCAGTTCTACTACCAATCGAGTTGTCAAATCCACTGCTTGTCGAGGAGTAAGTGCATCTAAACTTTTAATACCTAATTTCTCAATAATTTGTTCTCCATTTTTTTCTAAATATGAAGAAACGAAAGAAAAAAGTTTTCTCTCCCAATCTTTTTCTTTAATAGTTTCTTGATAAGTGGAAGCGCTGGGCGCTTCTCCTGCCATCCTCTCTTGTTGAAGCATGTATTTTTTAATGGATTGGGGAATATCCTTTGGTATTTCTGCCGGCGCTACTTTTGGATTGAAACTATCGAAGTCCGAAAATGCTATTTGCTCTGATTTGCTAACTTGTACTTCTAAAATTGGATGTTCTGTTAATTTCGATTCACCCTCTAGCCATTGTAAATAAAAATCTTTTGCTTCGTCCCACGAAGGAAATTCCTTCGAAGCTGTTCCGACATAATACCCAGTTTTTGAGTCGATTAGGCCGGGAAGCGTTACCCTGAATTGACCGTCTTCTGTCTCGTCGATTTTATAAAAATTATCTGTGAAACTTTTCTCAAGCGAAATTCTTTCATACCTAGTTCTAATATTTTCTTTCGATGACTCGACTGCTGCTTTTGCTTCTTCGAGGGTTTCAAATTTTTCTCGTGATGTACCAACAATTAAACCACTCTCTTTATCCAAAAGACCGGGGAAAACAGCCTCAAATCTGCCATCGTCTATTTCTATAACCTCATAGATCTCCGAACCCTTTTCGGATTCTGATTTTTGTTGCTTATTTTCTGTTTCCTCTTCCTCTGCCTCTTGATGTTCTTCTCCCTCTGTTACCGTTTTTGGTTCTGTTTCTGGTTCTGGTATTACTGTCTCTGTCTCTGGTTGTGGTTTAAAATTTTCTTGATTTCCCATAGATTTAATATTAAATCAAGCACTAAATATTGTCTAGATTTGATCTTTTACTAATTTCCATTTCAACGAGTCCTTTTTCTCTGCCGTATTTCAACTTGGAAATCTTTTTAATTGCTTCTACTTGTTTAATATTTCCTTTTTTAGGCATAATAGTTTGAAAAGAAAAAGCGCTTGAAACCTTATTATTAATTAACATTTTAATTACTAAATTAAAATTGTCTAAATTTACCAAATCAAATCTTGAAAACTCTGGTTGAAATTGTTTTTCTAAGAACTCAGCATCATCAGCTCCGACCCTGAAGGCTCCAAGCGTTCCGATGTTACCAAAAACAGCATCTCTAATCTCTGTTTCTAATTGAGGAATATATTGGTGAGCTAAAATTAAATTCAATCGGTACTTTCGTGCCTCTGAAAGAATAGTGGCAATGCTGTCAGTAGTAAAATTCTGAAATTCATCGATATAAAGATAGAAATCTTGTCTTTCTTCTTCTGAAGTTTTCGCTCGTTTCATTGCCGCCATTTGTATTTTAGAAACCAAAATTAATCCAAGTAACGAGCTGTTTACCTCTCCCGTTAAACCCTTGGAAAGATTGGCCAGAAATATCATCTTTTTATTCATTATTTTCTCTAAATCAAAACCAGAGTGCGATTGCCCAATAATATTTCTCATCATTTCATTTTCAATAAAGCGACCCACTTTGGAAACGACATAACCCAACATATCTGAACGAGTAGCACCAGTTGTTTGTTTCCATTCTTTCAACCAAAAACTTTTAACTATTGGATCTTTAACCTTCCTTAACTTCTCTTGCATAAAATTATCATCAGTAAACATTCGGGGAATCTCAACCAATGTGCCGGGCTCGTTCATATCAGCCATTAGGGCCAGCATAGCGTTTCTCATATAATGCTCAAACATGGGACCAATAATCTCTGGTGGAAAAAGCTTATGGAAAATAGCAATCATCTCTTGAACAGCAAAATCTTTTTGTTCTGGCGTGTCATATTCAAGCATATTCAACCCTATGGGTCGATCCATGTCAGACGGCTCAAAAAGAACCACATCCTCTAGTCGTTCCTTGGGAATATTGGCCAAGGTGTCTTCAATGAGCTCACCGTGAGGATCTATAACTGCTACCCCTTCTCCGTTTTCAATGTCTTGCCGAATCATTTCCTGTAACAAGCTGGTTTTTCCTGTTCCTGTTTGTCCAATAATATAGGAATGACGACGCCTATCTTCTTTTGAAGCGAAATAAACATCTTTTTCTTCTCCTCTAAAAGTAGCTCTGCCAATTAAATTCGGACCCGTTTCTGGAAGTTCAGCCGGTGGAGCTGCTGATCCTGTCTTGGCTGTCTTAATATGAGGGGTCTCAATATAGTGGGTAGGAAAATGATAAATGCCTGTCAACTCTTCAATGTTTAAAAGATTTGTTTGAGCTGGAATAAAATTTCTAAAACTAAAATCATAAATAAGTTTTTTAAGTCGCTTCTTTTTTAATTCTATGGTCTTAAAACTATTCATAGAATAAACAGAAAACTGGTTAAAAGCTCCTTGTAAATGAGTCAAAATTTCCTCTGCTCTTGCCTTATCTTTACCTGCAGCCATTAATCTTATATTCACTTCAAAAATTTGTTTCTGGACCTTGCTTTGGATAGCTTGAATAGTTCCTTCGTCCACCGTTAACTCTTTAACAATAGGTTCTTCAAATTTTTCTTTTTCCTTATGACCAATGAAAATATTATTGAGCTCCATTAACGAATCGATAAACCAAGATCTGGAAGATTCGGACATAGCCACTTTAACTGATTTGCCTTCTCTAATCTTGCTCAAAATTTTATCTCCTGTTTTTTTCCATTTCCTTTGAGTAAGGGGCCTAATAATCACTTGAATTGCTGCTCCTTCGTCTGGAGAAATTTTGCTCAAAGTATTCGTTACGGTAGATAAGGGATCTTTCTCTAAATTCTTGTAAGTGCTGATCGGGAAAAAAGCGGGACTAGTTAGCTTTAAATAAGAACCAGCTGTAGCGCCCGATGGTTCGAAAATAGTATAGTCCTGAGGAATCTTCTCAACTAATGCCCTTGGATAAACTCCTTGGATATACTTTTCAAGAGCTGATTCTAAAAAACTAGGAACAGCAACATAAAAAGAAATGTCTGTTCCTCCAACTTGAGAAGCAATCTCAAAAGCTACTCGCGGAGAACCATAAATAATTCTTTTAAAAAAACCTGAAGTTTTTAAAGTCAAAAAAGTGCTAAAAACTTGTTCCATCTGCCCGATCAAGGCCTTTTCCCCTTCTTCTATCATTTCCTCTTTCTTAAATTCATATTTGGGCATTGTCACTAAAAAAAGAGCCATATCAAAGCTCTTCAAAAGTCGTCCCTTGTTTTTTATTCTAAAATAGAAAAATAACAGAACTCCTAATATTACTAGACCTAAAATAAGAATTATTAAATACAACATTTTATTCTTTTATTCGCTAAACTTTCCATAAAATCCTTGCTTAATTAAAAGGTCGTGAAAAACATCTAAGATATAGGGATCATCCATTGTTTGTGCAGCGGTAATGGCAAAAGGGAGACCCTTGGATTGAGCTAAATCAAAAAGCCCTTTCAACTTACCCTCGGCATCAAGTTCTTTAATATCTTGGGCTTTTTTCTGGGCTTCATCCTGCAATTGAGGACTACTTGTCTGCATTAATTCTACTTCCTTTTCTAATTTATCTCTAATTATCTTCTCTTCTGCCAAAACACTCCTTTTTTCCTCCTTTTCTTCTATATTTTCTATATTTTCTACTTTTCCTATATTAAAATCTTCGGCTAGACGCTTTTTAATTTCTTCTATATCGCTAACTTTAGTTTCTTTTTTTTCCGGAGATTTCTCCATTTTTTTATCTTAAAAAAGACTCTAGTTCTTATGTCCGTTATATCTTACTATAATTTATCGAGACTCTTTAGTCAACACAAAAACCCCTTAAGGGTTTTTGTGATATTTGTAAATCTATGAAAAAACGCAATCTTTTTATTCTATATTATTAAAATTATGGAGTCAAAAAAATATAAGTATTTTTACCCAATTATTAAAAATTTTTATTACATCATTCAGCCTTGAAGATTTAATAATCCTTGTAAGTCTTCTTTAGTTGTTCCTGAATGAAGCTTAATCAGGGTCATAACCTCAATAACCCTAGCGTCAAACTCTGAACGGTTTGTTTTGTGCTCAATATATTCTTCTGATCTTTTCTCTCTGTGATACTGCTTTATCTCTTCTTCGAATATTAGGTTTACATATTTGGCAACACTCCTAAGCAAATTATTGTCGTACTTTTTTATCTTTTCTGGGTTAATTATAGAAGATTTGTGATGTTGTAATCTATGTCTTGCCTCATGAGTGGCAGTGGATATTAAAATTTCTTCCATTGTCGGCTTATCCCAATCACTATAGCCCCCAACAGGAAATCCTTTGTCGTCAACTTGCGGTATCTTATGTATAGATTCTAAAATATTACTTGAGATTCCTCTCGCATAAACTACATATCCATCTTTCTCTTTATCTGAGGACGAAAAACCAGCAACGTCTCCGAACTCATTCTGAGATATAGAAAAATTCAACGATAAGTCTTCTTTGATTCCTAGGCTCTCATTGATGCTGGCTATACAAGACATTAAATCGGTGGCAACCTGAACATCCTCATGTTCTATGCCCTTCTCTAAAAGCCCTTTTTTTACACCCTCTGAATCAAAAAATTTCGAGCCTCTTTCTTTTAGGTCTGCCAAAAAACTCTCTGTATTTATTCTCTCTTCCTTTGTCGCCTCTTTCTCGTCATCTTGGTCCAAAATTGGATCCTCCCTTTCTATGTTGAGTTGTTCTATATTTCTCATAATATTTTGTTAAAAAATATAAATATATAATGTCGTATCCAAACGCCTCATAGGTTCCCTCAAATAAAGGTCAGTTTATTGTTTTACTATCTTTATTCTTTGTTTTTCGCCTGGCTTATGCAAGCCGAGACGATAAGTTTTTGCATGTTTAGGAATAAAGGTAAATCCTCGTTCAACATTAAGCTCATTGTAATAACGTTGATTACCCATGAATTCTAAGACTTCTTCTTTTGATTCTGTTCCTACACCTTTTGTTTGAAGCATGAAATTATTTAGATCTCTTAAAATAAAGATAATCAAGAAAAGAGAAGAGGAAAGTAAAATAGTTATGACTTGAGAATAAATTTCCACGCTCCTAACATTGAAAAAAAGAGAAAAAAGAATAACAATAGCTAATAAAAAGAGGAAATACTGCTTTTTTAAAGACATTTGGGAATAAATAAAAACCGACGCCTTGTTGCGAGAGGTTTCAATCTGAGACAAATCATCAAGCATTGATTCGTACGTTCCCTCGTGTCGATATTTTTTTATCTTTTCCATAGCATCATATAACTCCAAAAAATCTTTTGCTGTCGGCTTATAATAGTATCCTTCTGATTTCCAGATTCCAAAATCTAATGACTTAATGCAATATTGATCAACAATTTCTTTAATCTTCTTCGAGAATTTTTTTCCGTAAATTTTGGACTTAGCATAAAAAGAAAGTAGTCGCGCGTCCTCTTCAGCGATATTTTGTCTGACACTGGTATATCGCGAATACAATCTTGATAGATCAAAACCAACTAATATAGCAAATAAAAAAGTACTCACTGTCAAAACAATATCAAGCCCGTGCACAGGTTTTTGGATTGGAAGAGAAAAAGCGAAAATAGTTAAAGGAATTATGGCTATTATTGACCACTTAGTAGATGAAATGTATTTCATATAAAATAAATAATTTAATACTTGTTTCCTCTATTGTATAACAAATAATTTAATTTTAAAAATAACTAATTACGAACAAAAAATGCTCTTTTTGACAAAGAGCACTTTTGTTCATTTTTTCCAATACCCTAACTTCCCTTGATTGGCATTATTACATAAATGTAGCTTGGATCATCCATTGGCTTTAAAACACCCGGGCCGTCTTGACCATTGAGTTCAAAAATAACCTCTTTGGCTTTGATTTGTCCTAACCCTTCTACAAGAAATTTATAATTAAAACTTGCGGTCATTTCTTCTCCTTTTATTTTGGCCGACAGATTAGAATGAGTCTCGCCCAAATCCACATTTTGAGAAGATATCGTTATATTATCTTTTTTAGGATTTATTACCAGTTTTATCTCATTCGTTCTTCCACTAAACAAGCTAGCGCTTTTTATTTGATTCAAAAAAGCATCTCTTGAAACAATAACCTGAGTTTTAAATTCTTTAGGAATAACATCTTCATAATTAGGATATTCGCCCTCAATCAAGCGAGAAACAAGTTGTGCTTGGGGATTCTTGGTCTCTGAAAAATAACTTTCAATCATTATTTGGCTAGAAGAAAGATAAAATTTAATCTTTCTTTCTTCTTCTGAAAAAATATTAACTAATTCACGAGCTGCGTTTTTTGGAATAATCAACGATTGGATTGAAGTCAAATTATTCGTTGGATTATCGATCGCAATAGTTTTCTCCGCTAGACGAAAACTATCAGTACTCACAATCTTAACTGCATTTTTTTGAAAAGAAAGATATATTCCAGAAAGTTCTGGCCTGACTTGAGTAATAGCACAAAAATCTATTACCTGCATCATTCCTTCACAAAAAACTTTGGCATCAAGTTCAAGCCACGTTTCCGAGGTTACATCGGGAATAATCGGATAATCTTTTGCTTCCAGACCTTTAATTTGAGTTTTATAATTCTCTCCTCTAAGAAACAAAACCTTTTCTTTTGTTTCTATCGTTAGCTTCTCCTCATCTAAAAAAGAAACAAAGCTTGAGATCGTTTTTGCAGGGATAGTTATTTTTCCTTTTTCTTCAACCTTTGCCAATCCCCAATAGCTTATACCTAATTCAAGGTCAGTGGCTGAGAGCTTAAGGGAGTTTTCTTCGGCGCTAAATAAAACATTATTCAAAATAGGAAGTGTCAAATTTTTTCCAACTATTCTTCCAACAATATTTAAACCCTTAACTAATTTTTCTTTTAGAATAATAATTTTCATAATGTTTTATTTATATTAATTAATTAAATTATTTATTGTTATTATTAGCTATCTGTATATATCTCTATTTTTTCTTGTTTTCCCTTATTGCTAAAGGGTTTACTATGGGGATAAAGGCTTAATAACATGGTTGTGCGTTGGTTAATAAGTCCTTAAATAAAAGTGTATAATTCTAGTGCTCTTTTGAATGCTTGTTTTATCCCTAGTTTTTCCACAGTTTATTCTTGTTTTTCCCATTTTTGTTAACAGTTTTTCCACAACCCTTTTTTAATCACTGGTCAGTGATTAAAAATCATTTAGTAAGCATAGATTTTTTCTTTTATTTCGGCTATTTCCCCTGCCAATTGTTCATTTTCTCTAATTCCTTTAGCGATTTTATCACAAGCGTAGATAGCTGTTGTGTGATCCTTGCCTCCAAATTGGCTGCCGATAAAAGGGAAGGAACTTTTTAATTCTTCTCTTAAAAAAAACATCGCTATTTGTCTCGGTTTTACGATTTCTTTTTTTCTTGAATTCATAAATAAATCTTTCTCTTTAAGATTATAAAATTCAGCTACTATTTTGATGACTTTTTGAAAATTAAGACCCTTAGGTTGAGGGTGTATTGTTTTTCTTAGTATTTTTTTTGCCATTTCTAAATCAACGGTTTGGTTGTGTAACTCTCGCCAAACGATTAAAGATTTTAGGGCACCCTCAAGTTCTCTTATGTTTTTTTGTATATTTGACGCTACATATTCTAATACCGGCTCTTCTAATCCGATTTTTTTCTCTTGAGCTTTTTGTTTTAAAATTGCAAATCGACTCTCAAAATCAGGACTGCTAATATCAGTAATCATTCCCCCTTCAAACCTTGAACGAAGTCGTTCCTCAAGAGCAGAGATAGATTTCGGGGGTCTGTCAGAAGAAATAATAATTTGTTTGTTGGATTCGTATAAAGTATTGAAAAGATGAAAAAATTCTTCTTGAGTTTTTTCTTTTCCAGACAAGAATTGAATGTCATCAATGATTAAAACATCAAAATCCCGATAGGAATTTTTAAACTGTTCAATGGTTTGATTTCTAATAGAACTAATTATGCCCGAGATGAACCTCTCTGATGAAGTATATTTTATTTTCTTTTTAACAAATCTTTCCCCGATTTTATTACCTATTGCTTGTAAAAGATGAGTCTTGCCGAGTCCTACTCCTCCATAAATAAAAAAAGGATTATAGGCAAGCCCAGGCTTTTCAGCAATCTTGCAACTAGCAGCGTGAGCTAGTTCATTAAATGATCCGACTATGAAATTGTCAAAGGTATATTTAGGATTAAGATTTGTATATTTATCTAGAGATAAGCCCTCCATCTCTAACTGACTCGCAGATATTTGTGTTTTTTTAGCCAAAGGCTTTAACTCGGGACAGGGAGTATTTACTATTTTATATTCTATATTTTTTACCTTTTCGTTGAAGTTAAGCAAGCCATTTAGAATGAGTTTGTTGTATTTTTTCTCTAACCATTCTTTAGAAAAATTATTAGGAACAGCAACAACCAATGATCCTTTCTCTTTGGAAAGTATATTAGTATTCTTAAACCAAGTACTGAAATTTGCTTGAGATATATTAAGTTGAATTTCTGACAACACAGCTTGCCAAAGTTCCTCCTTAGTCATAGATCTTAATACAAGATTAAGTTTCATTTTTATACTATGTCATCTTTCTTATAAAGGCAAATCAACGCAGGAATAAGGATTGCAGAAATTGGTGTTGAAAAAAGGGGGATAAATCGTGGAAAAACAGTCAATAAGATTTTCAGATTATTTTTGTTTGACTTTAGCGTCATTCCCGCTTATACTAGTTAGTAATAATTGAAATAATTAATTCTGATTTAGCGAGATGGCTATTACATTCAAGCGGAAAAAAATAAAACGGAAAAAAACCCATGGTTTTTTGGTTCGTTCCAGCACAAAAGGTGGTAGAAATGTTTTACAAAGAAGGAGAAAGAAAGGCAGAAAAAAGTTAAGCGCTTAAAATGCTTGCAAAAAAGTATCGTCTTAAAAAGAAAAAGGATTTTGCAAAAGTTTACAAGGAAAGAAAAGGGTTTAAGCAAGATTTTTTATTTTTGAAAGCAGTTAAAAACGATTTAGAGGACACAAGAATAGGAATAGTGGTGAGCACCAAGGTTGCCAAAAGAGCAGTAGAGCGAAATTTGATTAAAAGGCGATTAAGGGAAATAGTAAGGAAAAAATTAGAAGAAATAAGACCGGGGTTAGACATAGTGATAATTACACTAAGAGGCATTAATAGAGCGACTCCCTTTCAAACGATTGAAGAAGTGTTTGATAAATTATTATTAAAATCAAAAATTAAACGATGAACGCTTTTCTTACTTTTTTTCACATAATATTGTGGAGACCATTATTTAATATTTTAATTTTGCTTTGCTATTATCTGCCGGGAAACAATTTAGGATTGTCGATAATTTTTTTGACTTTAATGATTCGATTAGCCCTTTATCCTTTACAGAAAAAAGCAAGCAAATCGCAACTTGCACTTCAGGCATTACAGCCTAAGATGAAAGCGATCCAGAAACAATACAAGGGAGATAGAGAGGGACAAGCAAAGGCGATGATGGAGTTGTATAAAAAAGAAGAAATTAACCCATTTTTTAGCTTTTTGGTAATGCTTATACAGTTCCCTATTTTGATTGTTCTTTATCGGCTTTTTTGGCATGGCATTCAGGAAGAAAATTTTGTTTATCTTTATGGTTTTGTCCAAAGACCAGAAATAATCAATCCGATTTTTTTAGGATTGAATCTTAATGAGCCGTCACGAATTTTAGCAGTTATTGTCGGAATAGTTTTCTTTGTCCAGACTAAACTTTCTATACCAAAGAAAGAAAAAGAGCAGAAAGGGGTAAAAAAATCTGCTTTTGGAGAAATGTTCCAAAAACAAATGCTTTATTTATTCCCCATTTTTATTGTTTTTATTCTGTTCAGTTTACCTTCGGCACTTGGCTTATATCTGTTAGTCGGAGGAATGTTTATGGCTGTTCAGCAATATTTTGCCAAGAAAGAATATTATTTAGATAAAGATTCTAAGAATGTTTAAGAAAAAACTAGAAGATAAAATTAAAAAATTTGTTGAAGAGTTTTTTAAAAAAACTTCTTTTGAAGTTTTGGTTGTTGTAGAAAAAATTGAGGACACCACTCTACCCATCTCAATTCAATTAGAAGAACCTCAAGTTTTGATTGGCGAGAACGGGAAAACGCTTTTTTCTATCCAGCATCTTTTGAGCAAGGCATTAAGAAAGAAATTCAAGGAAGAACAGGATTTTTATGTTGATTTAGATATTGATAATTATAAAAAGAAAAAGTTGGATTACTTAAAAGATCTTGCTAGAAATAGCGCTGACGATGTGGCTCTTTATAAAAAAGAAAAAGAGCTACGTCCAATGTCAGCTTATGAAAGAAGGATTATTCATATGGAATTGAAAGAGCGAAGCGATGTTCAGACCGAAAGCGTTGGACAAGGCCTAGACCGCAGAATCATCGTTAAACCTATCTAATTATTCCGTTCTTGTTCTTATAACAACAATGGTTCCCGTTCGTTCATTCATTTCGATAGTGAACAAAGCGGTCTCGCTGCGGTTCAGAATAGCCATGTCATTCCCTAGACGGTTAATCCAATTATATTCATTAGTATTTGCAGTATAATCGTTATAGAGAAGCACTAAGTAACGAGCTCCTGTTTCTATCTCTATACCAGAGATACCGCTGTCGCTTCTGCCATTATTGAGAATGGGCTCGCCAAGATCCGGCCAAGATTTTCCTCCAAAACTTTTTGCAAAAACTACATTTTCATTTGAACTATACATACTATCTCCTCCGACTTTATCGGTGATGTCTTCTATACCATCTTTGTCATCGCTTCCTGGTTTCAGAATCCATTTAGCCTCATAATCTTTACTCTCCCCCTCTTTTCGATATGTTCCACATCTATCTTGCCGACATACAGTAACAGTGTGGAGATAAGGCGTTTCCACTGTTTTTTGGGGCAAATTAAAAACAGTTATAGAACCAATATTATTGAATATTTTCGTATTACATCTTGTAACACCATCGCTTGTTGTACAGTCCTTATGTGGATTTCCTGGAAGAATAATTTGAGCGAATCCTTTTTCTTTCATAAAACCTCCGTAGATATTATGCATAACAATTCCGTAATCTAATTTTAAGTCATTGTCTGGGACTAGGGCGATTGCTTTAATGTTTTCATGGAATGGAGAAGGAATAGTTGGTTGACTGGTTCGAAAAATTTTATAATCTTCCCCTTCTTGCCAGCCAGCTGGCAGATTTAATGGGTCTGGCGCTTTTTTATTGTCTAATTCATTAAACACCCATACTCCTGGTTTCCACCAGATAAATTTAACACATTTAATATCTATTCTATCTATTTCGTAACATTTGTTTGCCTCTAAGTCAGTTAATGTGCCTGCAGATTTTCCAGAACAAGTTTCATCCGTAAAAAGTTCTATTTTTAAATTTTTTGACGAATGAAAAGAGAAAAGAGAAAGCGGATATTCTTCGTCTCCATTTTTTGTTCTCATAATCACTGAGCCGCTAGATTTCCGAGCTAGATAAGAAACATCTTCTTCTAGAGTCGAAATAAGTTCTGGAATACTTGCCTTTGACCCCAGACCAGCACAGTCTTTTTTATTGTAAAAAATAACTCCAGTTTTATCTTGGCTATCACCAACTTTTGGCAATTCTAAACTTGTTAAATCAGGATTTATTTCATATAAAACTACATAAGAGCCCAATATAACGACGAGTCCTATAAGTCCTGCGAATATTTGTTCTCTGGCGTCTTTCGTGGCTGAAGGATTCCCAGCAGAGGTTAAATACCTGACTCCTCCATAGACAAGAGCTAAAAGAGCAATAATCCCTCCGGCTATTACTGCGAATTTATAAATATATTGAATATAGTGAGGAAAATAAACCTTTACTGTTTGAGGAGCGTCTATTCCAGTTCCCACATCTGGATAAGAAACTTCGAGTCCTTTATTTTTTTGAGCATTTTGTGCAAAAACTAAACTAATTGATGGAATCAAAAAACAAAAAAGAATTAAAACAAATATAATCTTTTTCATTTTTTTATTTTTAGTGATTTTAATCATGTTCAGCTACACAGCAAAAATAATTATTGCCAATTCCCAGGAAAAAATTTTCATCATAAAGTTCGGGGAAATCATCTTTGTTATAAAAAGAATAATCTTCCGCTTGCTTGTCATAGCAATAGCAACTCATAGTTGACCTAACTCTTGTTTTTGTAAATTTAAAGAAATCACAATCTAAATAAGGGTCTGGAGAGCATGTTTCTGTGTCTAGAGAGTCGATTGCATATAAGCTCTTGGCAGAATAACAGTTAAGTAAAGTTTTGTAAGGATCTTTATTATCCTCTGCTTCCATTTCTTCGTAAAGCACGATACAGTTCTGAAGATCCATCTTATTGGCTCCATGTATGCTAATTTCTTTTTTCTCGGCATATTTTAGCTTCACCAAATCTTCTATCAATAGAGTATAAACACTTTTTTGACCTTTCTGCGGACTAATAGTTTCCCTTGATAGATTTAGTAATTTTTGAGTTTCAGCCAGTTTCTCTTTTAAAGTATAATCTATTTCTTCTATTTTGTCATCCTTTATCAGCCAATTACTTGATCGGCAATTGCCCAATCTATCAGTGCAAAACAGATCTTCTCCAATAGGGTCTCTCTCCCCAGCCTTTGGATGAGGTACCATTTCACCCCTAAAAGGATAAAGATCTGGATATACAGAATTAAGCTTAAAATAAGATTCAAAAAGGCTTTCTTTTGCTTTTTTAAGCTCTTCAAAAATATCTTTTATTTGTTTCACAAACGCTTTAATTTCATAATATATCCTTTGTATTTTTGCTCTTATCGCTAGCATCAACGCGTTTGGCCTACATACACAGGAACGATATTCTCGCATAGCGATGCACCCCTCTGGGCACATAGGAATTTCTTCTGGTATTTTTATAAATTCATCAATCTTTTCATACATCTGGTCGGCTATTCCGCCTGGTTCAATAACCTCCCAAATTTTATCAATTATAATATGTCCTTGTTTATGGATATTTTTAAGTTCCCTTATAATATCTATTGTTAATTTTATTGCCTCATCAAAAGCCTTGCCTATTGGGATTTCTACTAAATGACTGCAAGTTGCTGGAGTTATGGGAGCGGTTTCACCTGATTGTGCCCAAACAATATTATTTTTTAAGGTAGCATCTATTTTTTGGACTTGTTCGAAGGTATCATTTATTTTTTGTACTTGCTCAGATGGAGGAACGAAAGGTTTTTCGCCATAAAAGGTAGCTGGATCTTCTTTAACGTCCACTTCTTCTGTCTCGTTAGAGAAATTAACATAATAGCTGTTGATTTTGGGTTTTACATCTTGATCTGGTTGCCAGGTAACCATTTCAGCAAAACTCATTAAGTTCATATATCCCTTTTGTTGGTCAAACGGATTAATTTGTCTTTTTACATCTCTCATTGCATATAGTAGGGCCTCTAAATGATTGATGTTTGTTTCAACATCTCTTTCCGGTGGATCGGTTATTGGAGTATATGTTCCCTTGTTTTCAACATCTGCCATTAAATCAATCAATTCCTCTATTTTATCGTATTGTTCTTGAGTTATCTGGCCCGCCTTAACACAGGCTTCAATTTTTTCTCGCAATTTATCTGCCTCTTTGCTGTACCAAAAAGAATAATCTGGGTAATCTTCATTTTTTACCAAATGAGAGGAGTTGTCTAAAAACGGTTTAAATGCTTTTGAGAGATATTCCAATTCAGCCATTTTACAGCGGAGAGGAGGATTCGGATTTTTTTCTTCATCGTAATATAATGGTATAGATTTAACCAATTGATTTATTTCCCCTCTGTGTAGACAGGGATCACCCAGGCAAATCTTACTACACGTGCATCCGGCACAAGTTGTACATTCCATCATATACTTGTATAACAGATCAACTTGTATCATCATTTCATCTATTTTGTCTACAAATTCTTGAAAAAGCACTAATACTAAATAATCAGCAACAGGCGTTGTGGTTGAGGCGACCTCATGGACTCTATTCAATCTTCTACCGAATAGGGGTCCCTGAAAACTAGTTGTATAAGTCAAAACATTAGGAAAGGCTTCGGCATACTCTTCGGAACCAACCTCGGGATCAGTAAGGGGCGTTAAGAAGAGAGATGAAGCAGTATATTCAGAGGTTATTAATGTGCCAACAGGCATTTCTTCCAACATTGAACTTGGCCACACCAATTTAGCCGGAGGGGCTGGACTAGGAGAAGATGGTATATTTGGCAAAAGTATTTTTAGTTCAAGCAAGTCAGGATTAAGAGTATTAAGGAATAGATAAGAAGTAAAAATAATCGTTATTCCCAAAAAGGCGGAAGTAATTTGCCCTCTAGCATTAGCCATTCTACCGGGTTTATTAGCAGAGGTTATGTATTGAATCCCTCCCCATGTTAGAAGAACGAGAGATAGAGCACCAGCTAAGAGAATAGAGAGATTGTATATATATTTTAAATAGGATTGGAGAGATGTTTCTCCTTGTATTTTTTCTGTTCCTGGAATTGTCGGATACTCTACTTCTAATTTTTGCTCGGCAAAGATTAGTCCTGCTGTAAAAAGAAAAATTATTATAGCTACTAGTAAAATAATCTTTTTATTTTTCTTTTGCATTTTTTCTCTCATAAATTAAAGATCTATTTCTAAAATTTTATAAATTAAAGCTCTAATTCCTGTGGCCGCCATTACAACGCTGAAGCCAATAATAGTAAATAAAATAATTTTTTTACCTTTTTTTAGTTGATCTGGACTTCCTCCCGCAGTCAAGATATAAAATCCGCCTATCATAACAAAAATAACGGCTAATCCGCTTAAAATAGAGAAGGCAAGGCCAGTTAAAGATTTAACGATTCCGTCTAAAGTGTTAGCCTCTAGAGGGTTAAAATCTTCATCAACAGAGGGGTCTAGAATTGGTTTTGCAGAGACTTTGACAATCTCTTCGTCCTTAATCATCGCGCCTCCACTAGCGGTGCTGTAAGAACCGCAGCTGACTTTCACCGTATAATCGCGTGGACTGTCATAGCTATGAGAGACATTTTTTGTGCAGATTTGTCCTGGCTTTAGATGCTGGCAAAAATTAGTTAGTTCTTCCCCATCACCAAAATTTATTTTGCATCCAGATAGATATGTGCTTTCGTCGCCCGCTTTTATATTTGCCTGGATAAAGATTTCTTGCCCAACTATTATATTTTTTGAGCTTTCACTAATATGAATTCGGGCATAGCTAGATTCGCCGCCGCCGCCACCGCCACTATCTTCGGCTGCGGAAACAAAAAATGCTCCGCCTAAAACGGCTATTGAAACAAGAAGAATAATTTTTGTTTTAAATTGCATTTTATGCTGTTGCGGGGGTTAATTCAGATTTTATTTCAGATCTTACATACATGGTCCAAAAAGGAAGTGCTCCCACAAAGGGAATCGACTCCCCTATAGAAGAGAGGACAAAATTTTTGGTTTTCTTTCTGCTTGCACCCAAGAGAATAAAACCGAGAACGTCCACAATAGGAGAAAATATTTCTCCCACAACGCTAACTGCACAGACCAATCCAGCGAAATCTAAAGACATAGCGATAAACAATTTGGTCTCATTATCCATCCTTTTTTATTTTCTTTAATTCTTTGATTTTTGCCATTTCCCCAGGAGAGGTTGTAATGATTTGGTCTTCGGTATAAGAAGAGACGACTCGTATAGAAACATGTTTTTCTCCTGCGAAAAAAATTCCTTCTCCAATTGGCGACTCTAATAAAAGATATTTTTCTTGATCTGTTAAGCTAAAAGTTTCTTTAACAACATTAATGGTTGCTGGGGATTGTTTCATTAAAAGTTGCAACGAAGAATTGCTAATGATTGGTTGACCGTATTCGGATTTCATAAAATCATTAACATCTTGAGTAATAGTACTTACTCCGAGCCAATATTTTCTTCCCCTTTTGACTATACCAAAAAGAAATGAAGCACTATCTTCGGTCTGCATTAGCCACCATGCCTCGTCAATAACTAAGATTCTTTTTTTAAGTTCTTTTTTAATAGCATTCCAAATATAACGCATGACAATAAACATTGCCAAAGGCCTTAATTCTGTTTCTAGGTTTTTAATACCGAAAACAACAAATTTATTGTCCATTATTACATTGGTGTGATAATTAAAGAATCCAGCATAAACGCCCTTTGTGTATTTTCTTAAGCGTTGAACCAATGATTCAGTGTTTTCCATTGTTTCTAGAACAGATTCTAAGTCAGAGAGCAAAGGGACTCTTTCTTTCCAAAGAGCAGGATCTGTGTTTTCAGTGATATCGTGAGCTGCATATGTTTCGTTGATAGCTTGATCTATCATGGAATCTTCTTCAGGTGTGAGTCCTCCAAGCATTATTCTCATCAAGCCGACTAGATTAATAATATTTGAACGAAGCACATCTTTTGGATTTTCGTCTTCATTGGGCTCGGGCAAATCGAAGGGATTAATATGACTATCTGAAGCTAGGGAAATGTTGTAAAATTTGCCACCCACAGCATTGGAAAGAAATTTATATTCATTTTCTGGATCGATGACAATACTTTCGACGCCAACCATCAGATACCGCAAAATCTCCAATTTAACGGCGTAAGAATTGTGAACAAACATTCCAGCAGTGCCGCACAAGAATACCTCGTTATCTACAGTTAAATCATAAACATATTTTTCTTTTTTGTTTTTGATTTTTTTAATTTCTACAATTTCGTCAAAAGCTAAATCTGAGTTTGCCAATATTTTTAGACGATTAAGCGTTTCCTCAATTTTTGGAATTTTCTCATTTAACACTTTTTGATATTCTTGCCAAACAAATTGAGCGGCTTGCTGAAGCATTAAATATCGAGTATTAGACTCTGGTCTCTGAACCAAGGCAGATTGAAGAGAATGGTTATAATATTTGGTTGATAGGTTTAACTCTCTAAATCCATTGTGGATTTCTCTTTTAAGCTCGCCCATATTATAATCTTGTTCATAAATTACATTAATTGCTTTTGATACATTTTCAAACCTAGGATTAACTTCTTGGTTTTTCATTAATCGCCAACTGTGACCCAATTTTGCCCATAGAGCCCTATTTAGCGTTTTGTTATTCTCCCCAATTTCAATTATATTTTGAAGTTCTGGTATTTCAGACAAAACTTTAATTCGTGGTTCTATTTTTTTGAAGTAAAAAATTTTTTCTTCGATTTTCGAGATTATATTTTTTAAGTTTTTTGGAGAAGGATTATATGCTCCTCTTTTGAGGGGCGAGAATTCTTGAATTCCTCTAAAGACAGCCGGACAGGTTTTATACATTTCTTGAAACAAGGGCGCCAATCCCGGGATAATATCAATATTTGTATTTCCGTTTTCTTTAATAATTTTAGACAATTGATTCTTTTTTCTTTTGGAAATAAAGTTGATTTCTTTAGCAAATTTTTCTAAGTTTTCTTTACCCGATATTGATAACTGCCAATATTGCCGAGCCCTCTTCCAGTTGCAATTTGTCGCCTTTTTCTTTTTGCTTTGAATCCTTGCCACGATGCCAAAATAATACAAAAGATAAGAAAGTTCAGATATGAGCTGCTTTGATTTGGAGACAGCGCAGATTTTGTCGTGCTCTACTCCTCCATCCCCTTCAAAATAAGCAGACAGAAATTGCCCGATTTCTGTTCTTTTTGTATTGAATATGAACGGCAAAACTTTTTTATTTTTTGATTTTTGCTTTCCTCCTAATGCTTTTATCATTTCCACGAATATGCGGCTAGCAGAAATTATCGCAGTTTCTGTTTGATAGAAAGGAATTTTTAATTTTGTAAAAGCAGATTTGGTTGCCTCAAGAAACTCCTTATCTATGTTGCTTATTGTTATAAAATTATCCCCGATTGTTCCTTCGGACACAATAAAGCCGATTATTCTTAAAAGATGAGAAGAAATTGGGAAGTCAATATCAAAAGTATGGAGGGTGTCTCCATTCTTAGAAACAAGCTTTATTTCTTTAGACAAAGAATGGTCAGGATTTATTTTTAAATATTTGATAATCTGTAAAAAATATCTAAGAGGAACTCGTCTGCCTTGCTTATATTTATAAAGATATTTATCTAAATTTTCATCAAGTTTAGCGTTTTTTAGAACTTGATAGTTATTCTGAATAATTTTTTCTGCGCCAATAACATAAACTTTCTGAGAATTTTTGAGTAGTTCTAAAAGATTAAAGGACTTACTTGGCGAATCAGTTTCAGTGATTTTTTTAGGTAAAGGAATGAATTCTCCTTTTTTTATTTCTGGACTTTTTAGGGTAATAATTTTTCCATTTTTTAAGATTAACATATTGTGGTCAGCAGTTGTCGTGACCTTTCTTCCACTACGGGTTTTGAATTTGTAAAAAGTCTTTGGCGCCCCTTTTCTTGCCGCGATTGAGACCTGAGACCATTCGCCTCTTAGATTTTTGTCAAAACTCCAGACTTTGAGTTGGGGATTGATTGCGCCCTCTAAGTCCTCGTCAATTTTTTCACAGCCATATTTTTTGATTTGTCTTTTAATAACCTCCCCGATTTTTTCTAACTTAATTTTTCCATTTTCTTTTATTAAAACCGTTTCGCGCCCCAAAATGCTCTTACCACCTCCACTTTTGCCGAAGCAGACCGAGTTTGCATTTTCTAAACCGAATCTATCGAATAAAACTAAAGAGCTATTGTGCTGATTAACTCCATAAAGAATCCCTTCATTTGAGCTTAAATCGAAAGAAACAAAAGGGAAAATAGTAGACAACGGACTGGTGTTAATAGTGGTATGAACTTGTAGCTTGTCTTCTCCCACTGGGT
>Ga0307928_10000112_pt1 | contig 49107 bp, 74 predicted proteins | sample AceLakmetagen232_FD_201815 | JGI IMG/M metagenome (GOLD analysis project Ga0307928, IMG submission 201815) | Saline water microbial communities from Ace Lake, Antarctica - #232 | ecosystem: Environmental > Aquatic > Non-marine Saline and Alkaline > Saline | place: Antarctica: Ace Lake...
CAAGACCGTCACGGGTGTCGACAATTCCTACAAGCGGAACGGCACGGCGTCGGACACCTACAAGACCAGTGGCGGCCACGGCATCGTCAACAGCAATACGGCGGCGCTGGCCGACTGGACCGACATCGACGAGGCGTTGCTTCTCTTCAACAACATGACCGATTTCCTGACTTCGGAAGTCATCGTGGTCATGCCCAACACGCTACTCGTTCCGTGGGCACTTCGCTCGACGGCGTTGAATATCGTGAACGGCACGGAAGTCCGTGGCGGTACGAGCAATACGACGAACTGGCAGACCATCGCACCCAACCCGGTTCCGGGCATCGCGGGCCCGTTGCAAGTGCTTTCCTCGCCACTCGTGTACGCTGTTACAAGCGAAACGAACGACTGGTGGTTGGGTGATTTCCCGCGTGCGTTTGCGTACATGGAAAATTGGGCGATACAGAACACATCCGACGATGGCGGAGAGCAGCGTTTCACCCGCGATATCGTCGCCCGCTTCCGCGTTGACTGGCGTGGTGTCGCGGCCGTCAAAGACCCCCATTATGTATTCCAATCCACCGGAGGCTCGTAATCATGAAGTGTCGCGTTTCATCGTACCGTAAGGGCGCAGGCAACATCAACAACATCATCGAGGGCGTTCGCACCCAAGCGGAAGCCAAGCGGGTGTTCAAGAAACAGTCCAAGCCCGATGCGGACGCTCAAATCGTCGTCCAGGTTCTCGACGAAGGCGACGCCGACATGCCACCGCCCACTAAGGTGAAGGTGGAGTCTCCGACCGTGACCGACGCTGACCGCGAGCTTGCCGAGGCGATGAACGCACCGCAACCAGAACCGGCACCTGAGCCGGAAGTCGAATCGGACGCGGGGCCGGTCCAACCAATTGCACCGGAGCCGGCCGCCGAGCCCGCTCCACCTATTAAAGAGGCCGTGCCCCGCGATCCGGTAGCAGAGCCCGTCGAAGACCTCAAGCAGTTTGGCGTGTCGGATAACGACTTGGCCGACCTGAAAAAAGCTGGGCTGGAAAGTGTGCCGCAAGTAATCGAGTTTGCGAGAGCACACCAGGGGCTTACCAGCTTGCCCGGCGTGGGCCAGGTCGGCAATGACAAGATCATCAAGGCTATCAAGGCGTCTCGCACCAAGAGTGAGTGATGACCCAAGCTACCGACCTCGAAACCGCCAAGAATAACCTCGCATCTGCGATTGCCACCGCCACGGCAAGTACAGGTGCGAGTTATTCCATTGATGGGCAGAGTGTGAGCAAGGCCGATTACCTGACGAGTCTGATTGCTCAGTACAACGCACTGGCCGACGCGGCAATTATCGCTGATGGACCGTTTGAGCTTCATACGGAGGGACTGACGTGACGTTGGCCGCCGACATTGCGAACGACATGGCGACGTTTGACGGGATTGAAACCGTCAGTCTCTATGACAAGTCGGGCGATACCACTGATGCCACCGTGACGGGACTACGGCGGGCGTTGTCACATCGGGAGGTTCAGCTTGGCGGGTCGGTGGGAATCAATCCGACAGACACAGTGTGGCACTTGCAAGCCAATACCACCGACATCGTTCCTGACGTTGGCGACACAATCACGGATGGAGACGCTGTGGTGTATACGATTCTGTCAGTTGAGTCGGCTACACTTCGCACTCGATGGCGATTAGTCACGCGAAAGCAGGTATCGTGAGCAATGAAATCGCAGACGGTAGACGAATTTGTAAACGAGTTCTCTCGGGAGCTACCATCCACGTTCGGTGTCGACCAGTCTGCCGCTCTCGCTGAGTGCAAGCCGATATTGCTCCAGGGTATCCAGGACAACTTTTCTAACAAGAAATCATCTTCGGGACAGGCGTGGCCCGCACGCAAAGACCCCGGCCCCCAGCATCCACTGCTGAATCTGACGGGTGCATTGATGCTCGCTGCAACAGGTGGTGGCGAAGGAACTTCCAGCGTTGGCAGAGAAGACGCAACGTCCATTGAGTTGGGCGTATCCAAGGGGGCCAGCGGCACGTCTCTCGCTGGCATCAATCGCCATCAGTTTGGTGGTGGTGGCATCCTCGCTCGCCCGTACATGGGAATCAGCGATTCGACAGCCGATGCGTGTGCCGATGTGATAGCCGACTTCGCGTTGAAGGAGTTGGAATAATGGGACATTGGAACCTCAAACACTGGAAGCTCGGCACGTCGTCTGACGCAACGTCGGTGCATTACAACTGCCTCACATCAGCACAAACGCTCGTGCGTGCTCTTGGGCTCACTGACATTTCGTCGGCAAACATTACGGTCGCTAAGGTAGCACTTGAGCAAGCCATTAAGCAGGGCGGCCTATCGTTTCCTGGCATCCTCATTGCACCACTCAAGCAACGGATGCCAACGCCAGAGGGAAACAACGTACAAGACGATGTGTATTATTCGGTGGCCGTATACACCATCAGCAAAGACAATCACGACACAACGGCAAACCTCGCCCGCAATACCCTTTGGCTCCAGACCATTGCCCGCAAGTTCCGCAATCAGCGGCTTGCCAATGTTCCCACTGTCTACACCTGCCAAGTCGAACAGCCCGAGCCGGTGAGTCTACCGTCTTGGTTGAATCAATACTTTGTGACCTCGTTGGTTTTGACGTTCATTAGCCGCGAACCACGCGGATAGGAGAAACACTATGACAGTTCCATCAATGGGAGCACAGAGCACATTCAGCTTCAATGCCGTCAACATGGTTGGTTGGTGTACGGTTGGACTCGCGAACACTCACCTTGAGCGTGAGGGGATGCGTGGCGTGCGGTCACATGACGTGGATGATGTGCGGCTGGGAAGCACTGCCGTGAGTGGGCAGATTATCATGTCCCCAACGGACACTGAACTCGATACAATTGAACCGTATATAATCGGAGCTGGCGGTACCGTAGACGCTACGCTTAGCGGCGTCACTATCGTTGTGGACAAGGGCCAGCGAGTGCGGACGTACACCGGCTGCAAAGTCAATCGGGCCACGTATCGCGGAAGCTCTGGTGGATTGCTGGAGGTTATTCTGGACATCGAGGGGCTAACGGGCTCGACTGTTGGATCGGCTCCAGGTGAACCGGCGACTCTCACCCCGTTTGTCTTCTCGGATACCACGCTGACGTTGGCGGGGTCTGCCCGGGAAGTGGAAGGTTTCGAGATGGTGATTGACAACGCCCTCGTCACCGACCGCTACCAGAATAGCACCACGCGGACGGACTTGCCCGAGCAGGATCGTATCGTGACGTTGCAGACGACCCACGCTTATTCGAGCAACACGAGCGGGCTCCAAGGCCAGGCACTTGCTGGTGCCACTGGTACGCTGGCCCTGAACGATGGCACCAATTCAAGAACGTATACCTTCGGCAAGCTCCAAGTTGAGGAGCAACCTATCCCAGTACAGGGCAAGGGGCCGATTCCCCTTGTCATCAACATGACCGCCCGTAAAGACGGGGCAACCAAGGAGATAGCAGTAACGTGAGCAGTAACAACCGACTCAATTTCATTCCCGATGATGGTTACACAGAACAGGGATTCATCAAAGCCGACCACCACTTGCACGGTGAGCTTCGATTCAAGTTTCGTCCGGTGCTTGTAGAACGTCGTTCGCAGCACTTGGCGAAGATCGAGGACGTGACTGGTGATGAGTTCGACCGGGTGACGGCGAAGATTGTCAACGATCACCTCAAGGAATGGGACTTGAAGGACGCGAAGGGCGAGGTGGTGGAAATCACCCCCAAGTGGCTCTTGCGTCTCAAACCTCAGTTGTTCGTGCGTCTTCATTCCATCATCATCGGTACAGACACCAGTGACACGGACCCGAAGTGGAAGGATGACGTGAAGGACGAGCACACGGACCAGTCGCTTGAGTCGGCACTATCGAAAACGGATGTGGGGTCAGTACGACAAGGGGCGTCGGAAAAAAACTAAGAAACGGGCTGGCGTTACTGCTGGCCCACCCGGAGATTCCAACATGCGACGAGTGTTGTGAGTGGGTGCATGATCCGAAAACGTGGCAGAAAAGCGAATATCGCAACAAGCCTGTTAGGCGGCCTGGACATTCCAAGCCACCTTGTCAGACCTGTCCGAAAGCGAAGAACGAAAAGAAACCTTGCCCGGAAGCGGGAAGGAAAGCAACGCTCAACAAACGGAACTGGACAACCCTGCAACGGTACTTTGAACACACTGGAGAGAGTGCTAGACTTGACCCCATCCAGCGACGGAATTTCGGTATCATTCGCTTCATGTTTGATGCCGATAGACGAGCAAACCAACGGGCAACAATCGAACTCTTAACTGCGAGTCTGACGGTAAATGGCTAATAGCGAAAGAGAAGTCCTGATTCGGTTGAAGGTTGAGGGCGATAAGTCTAACAAAAAGGCTTTCCAGGAAGTCGCCAAATCAGCAGCCAGTTCCCAGAAGGCCGTTGATAAGTCTGCGAAGGACCGCGAACGGGCCGAGATTCGCACGGCCGCCAGTGTCACGCGAACCGACAAAACATTATTCACAAATCGCATGAAGGCTATTCGTAATCGCGAGCGGGTGGAGTCGCGGGCGATGAAGGCTCGTGTAGACGGGGAACGGAAGGCCGCCCGAGAAGTGCAGCGGCTTGCCAACCAAACCGCCAAGGCTCAAGTACAAGCCGCCCAAAAATACCAGGATTCACAGGCCCAAATCAAGCAGGGACAGACGCAAATTGCCGAGCGGTTTAATAGTGGAATGGGTGACGCCCTGAGATTTGGTCGTGGCCTTGCGATGGTCGGGCTGATTGGTGAAGAGAGCACAGAGAAGGTTATCCAGGGACTTATTAAAATTACGAGCGCCGTTGACATCGTCGCGGGTGGCATCGGTATGTGGGTTAGGTACAGCAACATCATGCGAGATGTTGCGGCGATGAGCAAGGTGGCGGCAGCGGGGCAGTTGGCATTGGCTGCTGCCCAAGGGAAGGTGGCGGCAACTGGCGTGGCTGGTGCGGCTGGTGGTGGTGTTGGCAGGACGGTCGGATCTGGGTTGGCTGGTGCGGGCGGGGCAAAGGTTGCGGGCGTGGCTGGCGGTTCAGGGATTGTGGGCACCGTGGGTGCGTCTCTCGGTGCGTTCATTGGTGCCGTGGGTGCGGTTACTACTGTTTTTGAAACTGGCCGGGATGTATGGCAACACGGGTTGATGGGCGGTGCTACCCCAGGTTCGTTGTCAGATACTATCGCCAATGCCGAGGTATCTGTTGCGAATTGGGCAGCTAGCCTTGCTGGATTCGATTTGACTGGTGGCCAAAAAACAAAGCGAATCCAAGGAAAACAAGAGGGATTTCGGGCATTGACGGCCGCTGAGTCGTCTCGCCGGGCTGTGGAGAGGCAAAATCTACAATCCCGGATGAGCAGCGAAGGGTTGCCAATTCTTCAGGGCCGATTGGCTGCCTCCCGTGGCACCGTGGCGACCAACCAACGCGAGGGCAACGAGGGGGCGGCGAGCGTGGACGCTGACCGCAAGCACCTCTCCATCTTGGATGCTGTCCGGGAGAAGCAAAAGGAAATCAACGCCACGGTGAGAGAGCGGCAAGCGGGACTTATTGATAACGGCCAGAAGGTGGTTGACAATCTCCGTGAGCAACGCGACCTCCACCTGAACATGGCCAAGCAGATACGTGAACAAGGCAAGAGTGCGGCCGAGAGGTTTGGGGCCTTGTCTGCCCGCGACCAAGCAAAGGCACAAGTGGCATTTCAGCAAGTACAGGCCGGGACGGCTGGCCGAGAAGCGGAGTCGCTGGCTGAGCGGTTTGGCTCAAAGGTCATCTCTGACACCATAGCACAGCGGAGGCGGGCCCGAGCATCGGCAGCGGGTTTTGGAGAGACGTTTGGCAGGGGGTTTGAGGAAAGAGCATCGGCGGCACAGGGCAGGGGTGAATCGTTCGGGCGCGATGCTGGCGTAGCAAGTGGCCGAGTCAATGAACTCAAGGAACGAGTTGCACAATCCACAAATAGAATGGCCGACCAACTCAAGAAACTAACCGACGAAATGCGGACCACACAAGAGCGGATATGGGTGGCAAGGACCGAAGATATGATAAACAATGAAGTCCAACAGCGTCAGGCACTGCAACAGTCCGAATAGGCGACCGCTAGAGAAACCCGGCCACTAAGATAAATAATGCAACTGTGAGCGAAGAAAGCATGACGCCCAGCACAACAACGGTTAGCACCATACGGAAAGACAAATCCTCTACGGGAGTGCTTCCAATGGCATTAGGTACCTTGGGAACATCAATTCCGCAATGTTGGCATTTTACTGCCCCCCAATTCAATCGCCCCTTGCATTCGGGACACCGCAGTCTCGTCAATCCAAACATGGCACTTTTCCTTTCGCTTTCACTATAACTGATAACCTCAAAGACACAACCTTCCGATGTACCTGAAGTACAAATCATATACACACACTGCCGGCGAGACTGAGCTTTCCATCTCCAGGGAAACGCTATATTCAGAGCACGACGAGCCGTGGGCTGTTCGTGAGCGTTGGGACATCTTGGGGCGACTCCAGATTACAGACAAGGGTACGGTGGCGGCCAACCAAACAGCCATGACCACGGCCATCAATGCACTGAAAACAGCCTATGCGTCGGGTAGTGGTGACTTGGTTTTCTACGATGATTCTGGTGCGGCTACCAGCCATTCCATGTTGACGGCCAGTGCCGTTGCCGGCGTCAAAGTCGTGGCCCCTATGTCATTTCCCGAGGGGCGCGGTGCCGAGTATTCTACCTTCCGAAATTACACGGTTTCGCTGGAGGCTACATTTCTTGATTCGTCGGCGGGGCTGATTTCTTGGACAGAATCCATTTCTTACCGGGGGACGGGCGGTTCCGAATTCGTCTATCTTGTCCCCCGACAGGGAAATCCACAACAACAATGGCCCACCCAGCGGACTCCAATTATGGTACAGCAGCAGGGAGCGGCCACGGGTGCCAATGGAATATACCCCGTTCCACCTGCTCCGATTTTCGGGCTAAATGCGGAGCACGTTTCACAGCGGGACATACGCCGCGAGGTGCCCCAAGACAGTTCGCGGCGCCGGCAGATAACGTGGAGTTTTGTTTTTGAGGTGCTTGTACCCGGTACGCTGTTTCCAACAACCAAGTCGATAAACGGATGAGGCGATAATCATGGGTACTAACATCTGGCGAGGTTACGCCACGGCGATTGCTCAGGTCGATACCGTCACTGCCGCACTGACGTGGGCTAATACCGACACGGCCACCGCAACCATCAACGATAAAGACGTGGTTTATACGGTTGCTGGGATTAGCGGCAATACCCACCTAAACGTACTGACGGGCCTGGCTGCGGCACTCAACGCATCGACCGTCCCTGAGTTTGCCGAGTCGACGTATACGGTGGCGACCAATACCACGATGACAGTCACGGCCGATTCGGCTGGAATGCCGTTCACGATGACCGTGGCGGCCAGCACGGGCGGTGACGGTACGCTGGCGACTGCTGCGACCACTGGCAACGCGGGGCCAGCAGACGCAAGCACAGCGGCTAATTGGTCGGAAGCGTCGGTTCCGGGTGCGAGCGACTTGGTGGTATTCGAGAATTCGGACAGGGATTGCAAGTATGGGCTCGACTTTGGAGCCACCAACTTTGCCAGTCTCGGCATCCCCAAGACGTTCACGGGCGATATTGGCCTGCCGCGAACGCATGGCAGCGGCACATCAGCCTACGTCGAATACCGCAATCAAGACCTCAAGTTCCAGTGTGACAACGCTGTAGACGTTGGGCGTGGTACGGGGTCGGGGTCGCGACGGGTCCGGCTGGACACCGTTAGCGTGGACACGACAATCAACGTCTTCGATACGGGCAGCGAAGTCGAGACGGGCATTCCGGCGTTGCTCCTGACGAATACCAGTGCCGCCACGACAGTCAACATCATGAAGGGTAGTGTCGGCCACTGCTTCTTCTCCGGCGAGACGGGCACGATCCACACGCTGAACGTGAGCTACCGCACAAACAAGGCGGGTGATGCGTTTCTGTGGTGCGGTAATGGATCGACGCTGAACACTGTCAATATCTCCGGTGGCACCACGCGGGTGGCCTCCAACATCGTTACGCTCATTGTCAATGATGGCGTTGTGTCTGTTGACGAAGCGGCCACGATAACTACACTGACTATCGACGGCGGCACAGTGGTTGATAAGTCTACGGGCACGTTCACCACGGTATCGCTGGTGGGTGAATATGACCATCGGCAATCGTTGGAAGCCAAGACCATCACCAATCTAACCACTTTCAGCAAAGCTAAGTATCACGATCCATTCGGTGTGGTGACGGTGACGAACGGGATTGATTTCAGTAAATGCAGTCCTGATGATCTTGCCGTGTTCGATACGGCACCTAACAAGACCTGGACACAGACGGCCATCTAATGCTAGTCGGCCTTGCTACATATCCTGGCGTCAATCAGTTCGTCAATGCCTCGTTCGGCTTCACGCACGGCATCAGCCCGAGCGTTTGCAGTCTCGCGATTGCTCCCCAGTCCGACTACTTCCCGATTGACGGCACGCTGGAATTCACCTTCGACGACATCAAGGTGGAGTTTCCCGACTGCCGTGTGGACACTGGACGCATCACACGCAACGCGGCGGGCGAGGTATGGCAGTTGTCGATAATGGACAGGCGGTGGAAGTGGCGGTGGGGGCGTATCAACGGCGTTTACAACATCCGCAACGCGGACGGCACAATCCACGGGCACAACCTGCCGCCACAAGAAACCACGGAGCGGACGCCGCAAGAGTTGGCAGAACTCTGCCTAGAGGAAATGGGCGAAAGCGGGTATGACATTGGCGACTTACCCAATAAGTCGCGCCCGGAGGTGAGGTGGAACGATGCGCCGGCAGAAGCATTGGCTAGCCTTTGTGACGAACTCGGCTGCCATGTGGTGTTGCGTCTCGACAATACTATCAAACTTTGCAAAGTGGGCAGCGGCAATGACTTACCCACGGACGGGATAATATCAGGTGGCGCATCGGTTGATCCGCCGGACGGCCCGCGAGAAATGACCGTCGAGTGCGGCGGCAATCGGTATCAACTGGACCTGGAACTTGAAGCGGTCGGTGTTGATAACGACAAGGACGAGGACGGCAGCCCCATCGGAACCATCATCCCCATTGATGACCTGGCGTACAAGCCGGTTGCGGGGTGGTCGGCTAGTGCGGCGTTTTTCTCACCTAGCGATAATGTTATCGACAATGATGACGACTGGGAACTCGCCAAGAGGTCGGTTTACAAAATGTATCGGGTGGTGTATCCGATCAATGTTGCTCTATTTGGAGTTATAGACAGCATCGACCACTTGATTATTGAAAGCGAACAAGTCACCACGAAGACGGAAAACAACATTGAATCTAACCAGCCTGCCGTGATTCTGGGGGTGTGGTTTGGCGGCACGGAAAGCCTGACGAATTCAGCGGCCGATACTGAATATGAACGCAGTTGGTCACTGGACACCAATACCGGCATCGTTAAGTTCACGGAGCCTGTCTTCAAGTCAAGCAATGGTGGCGCGGGGGGAACAGCCGAGGCGGCCGAAATCAAACTTCGCACGGCCATTCAGGTTCGTGACACCAATACCCGCGCACTCAAGCGATACAATCGCACCCGCCGCCGCGACACACCAGCCGAAACGCCGGCTAGATTCTACAAACATCACGAACTACACCTTAACTACATCGACGCGGTAACACCCAACCAAGACGACATTGACATGGCCGCCGACCACTACCTTGACGCGGCCGAACAAGAGTATCAGGCTCAGTACCCGCAATCCATCCGCTATATGGGACTTCGGAGGGTTGACTTAGACGGGGCGATTCAACAGATTTCATTTAATGTGACCGCGGGCGGCACCACCACCACTATTTCGCGGAACACGGAAGAGTTGTTAAGGGTGCCAAGCTACAAAAAGCGGCGACGGGTGGAGCGGGCAAGGGAAGCCCCCGACACACAAAAGATGGTTGCGAAGATTGATATGCAGATCCAAATGGCACCAGGCCAGAGGCAGATTTAATGGGACGCGACGCACCTATCTCCGACTTGTGGCCGATCCAATTCAAGCCGTCCGTGGACGTGAGTGCGTTTGGGGTGATGGAGGGAACGGGAGCGACAACCAACCACGGCGAAGTGGTGGTGACGACAAAGCAGTATGTGGCTGGCGACCCACGAAAGGTCATCTATGTCAATGGGCCTGCGGACGTGACTGCATACGCATATGGACGATGCAGCACTGCGATGCACCGGCCCGTCATGGTGCTCACTAATACCACGCAAATCGACGGAGCTTCCATTGGACCGTCTGATAGCTCGTGGGAATGCAACGCTGGTCACCCCGGCTTCACTGTTGTGGGTGCGTCGCCAATTACGGACACGGCACTGGTAATGCGGCAACCGGAAATGACGCGGTGTCAAGGGTTGGCTGTGTCCAATACGGAGACCACTGACAGTACGTTTTCAGTTGATACCGTACATGCCTATTCCGGCCTTGAGCCAGTTGCAAGCACAACAGCTACGCTTACCGTGCGAAATAAGTTCGAGGACGAGATTACGGCGGATGACCCTCTGACTTTCTCTTGGGACCGTACTGACAATGAGTGGAAAACCGATGATGCGATGTGCCCATGATTCCCCGACGTGACCCGTTCGACAATTTGGCTTTCCTGGCTCGACGTAGCGGGCTGTGGGTTCCGACGCCGCCAGGGATGGTGTCGCGGCGGTGCTGTTGCGGTGGCGGTTGCAGTTGCTACGGCTGTAAGTTTTGCACCAGCCCGCCCCCGAACGAAGCACTTGAAGTGACCATATCCGACATGGACACCGGAACAATATCGCCGCTATTAACTAATGGAACATTTGAAGTTCCAGTGAGTCTTCATTGTGAAGTAAACGCCAGCTACTCTTGTTCCTGGAACATATCCAAGCAGAAAATATCAAGTTCCCCGTCAGTATACACTCCCGACATTGATATTTACTTCGGGACTTCATTCGGGGGTTGGGTATGCAGTTCCGGCGGCACTCCGATAGTCGAAGACAATGGGTATTACCTATTTATAAATTACGGATGGTTTGGAGAAGGTGGTTTTAATGAGGATTATGCCATTACTCACTATCGCAGATTCCACCAGGCAGGTGATCCCGGATGGGATGAGGACGAAACGATTAACTGTGCGAGGATGTTTAACAGTGCGTATAGCACCTGGACAGGAACGTGCCTGTACAATACGGCCTTTGGCACTCCCTTGCACTGGAGCGGCATAACGGGCGGGGCCGCCCCTTCTATCGCGAGGCTATAACGATGCTATGCAATTGGGAATATCGCGACGACGCGCATGGTTGGCGGTGCAGAACGTGCGGCCTGCCTGCTCGGCCTCGGTCGGTGTGTTCTCGATACCTGTGCCGCCTGCCAGCCTATCGACATTGCGTGACTGGTCCGCCAATCGAAACCCCTTCTCGCGGCCTCGGTGACACAATAGCCAAGATAACCAATGCCGTTGGAATCAAGCCGTGTGGCGGCTGTAAGAAGCGGCAAAAGAAACTCAATAAGATGTTCCCGTATAAATGAACCACCTCGCCGTCATCCCCGCCCGTGCCAACTCCACCCGCCTGCCCGGTAAGAACACCATGCTCATTGCCGGCAAGTCAACTCTCGCGTGGACAATCCAGCACCTTCGAGAATGCACCTACCCGCTCCGTATCGTCGTCGTGTCCGATGATGACAAGGCACACGAGATAGCCGAAGCGGAAGGCGTGGAGGCCGTGTGGGAGCCTGAGTCGCTTGTTAAACAGGATAATCTATTCCGGGTCGTGGAATACGTGCTTGAGTGGGCGGGTGAATACGACCGTGTCCTGATGGCCTACCCCGAACCCGTTCGGCCGCCCGGCCTGTTCGACCGGATGATTGAGAAAATGGACGAGACGGGTTGCGATGTGGTCAACGTACTGGCCCGCGTGGAAAGCCATCAGCACCCGCTCTTCTATTCCCAAATCAGCAACAGCGGCGATATCATACCGCTGGCCCTTTGCCAAATCGGTAACTCTCAAGACTTCTCTCCCGTCTACTCCAGCACTGGGGCCGGTTCGCTCATCGTCGCATCCGACGTTCCCGGCATGGCACACAACCGAGCCCAAACACAATTGACACAAATCAGACGGGCAGTCATAATCGAACCCGGTGAATCAGTTGACCTCGACACATTACTCGATGCAAAATGGGCGGAATTTCTACTATGCCAGAGCCAAGTTACGTCGTCGGCAGTTCTTTCAGCCTCGACAACCTGAGTGATGAGGAGCGGGCACACCTCGACAATGCCAAGTGGGTGTTTGTCTGCAACTCGTTTCCCTCTCACTGGAAGGACATCGGCTTTCGCCCGACCGTCTGGGCATACGGTGACAACGACCGGCCCGACTTGATAAAAGAAGTGCGGGAGCAACTGCAATACATCAAGCGGGACGACGAGCTACGCGGCCACCTCCGTCACATGCTGGCGTGCGAAGAAACCCACGGGGATGAGCTACGGCACGAGATACGCGAGGCGGACTTGCCCGTCCAAGTGTATCACCGATGGGAACCGTGGCGACCGAACCAGCAGCCGGCGGCCACGCTACTCGGCAAACTCTTCCACTACGGCTCCACGCTCACGGACCTCGTCAATCTCGCTTGGATACTCAATCCCGGCCAACCCATCCGAATCATCGGCAACGAATACGGGCCCGGTTTCGGCCACTTCTGGGAGCCTCCCAAGATCATCACCAACGAAGAGGGCCGAGCGTTTTGGCTCAAGGTGCAACGGGCCATGTGGCAGGGCATAGCCCACCTCGCTCGCGAGCATCACATGGTGATCGTCGATTGCAACCCGGAGCATGAAGAGGAGTTGCCCGAGCAGTGGCGGCTCCCTCGCCAGCCATTGATTGTATAGGTGTTACGGAAATCTATTTCGTAATAATCCGAGATTTACTCAAGATTGGGATTGCAAGCCGTCGCGAGTCGTGGTAATTTCCATTCCGCACTTGAGACGTATTCACCGATTGGCCGTCTGTTCTGGCATCGGGTAGGGTGATGAGAGAGAGAATTCTTATTGCGGGGTGTGCTAGCGAATCGGTGAACAACCGAGCCCCGCATCCATACACTTGCATCCCAGCCGGCGTCTCTCTCCGCTGGTTGGTGCGTTCGCGGCGGGTTGGGGTCGAGGGCATCCATCCTGACCCGTCGCGGATTTTCAATCAATGACAATGGGGGTGTGTGATGGATGAGTTGATTCAAGAGATTATGGGGGCAATCGTGAGTGCGGCTAAAGCCCACAAAAGAGACTGGGAGATGGAAGATTTCATTCACTGGCTTAGCTGCGAGAGGTCATCAGACGCTAAGAGAAAGCTGGTGGCCCACCTCACCCCCATCCTCGCCAAGCACATCAAGCCGGATCGGGTGGAGGAGATCAAGCGGTTATTGCGAGAGGCTAAGGCGAAAACCTTTCCGGGTGCAAGCCACTTTATCAAGCTGCATGGCGATGGCAGTGGGGGCGTGGAAACACGCGAAGGCCGCGTCATCACTTTTGATGGCAATGAGCCCGAGGACATCCTCCGTACCCTCATTGCCAAATACCGTACCCCCATCACCCCTCCCCTCACTCCATCCACCGTCACCATCACGATGGACGACGGGCGGATCGTGACGGGGACGTTTACACCGGACGAGTAACTTCTATTTATTCACATTAAAGGAGACTTTGAAATGGAATCCACTGAAATACTGCGGGGCCATGCAATCGTCGTTGCCGATCGGGGTTTTGTCTACGTCGGCGATTGCGTTGTGGATAGCAATTGGTGCGTTATCAGCAACGCCCGCAACATTCGCAAGTGGGGCACGACGAAAGGGCTTGGCGAACTGGCCACGGACGGCCCAACCGACGACACGGTGATTGACGCTGTCGGTACAGTGCGGATTCCCATGCCGGATGGCGTTAAGCATCTCATAGACACGGAGGCCGCGAAATGGACCCGCTGACCACACTAGCCGGCTCCGGCTACGGCTACGGCTACGGCGACGGCTACGGCGACGGCTACGGCTACGGCTACGGCTACGGCGACGGCTCCGGCTACGGCTACGGCTACGGCGACGGCTCCGGCTACGGCTCCGGCGACGGCTCCGGCTACGGCTACGGCTCCGGCTACGGCTACGGCGACGGCTCCGGCTACGGCTACGGCTCCGGCTACGGCTACGGCTCCGGCTACGAAGTCAGATAACCAAATGTCATGCCTTGAGCATTTCTGCACCCAATGCGACTGGGTAGCAATGGACAACGTAGACCGCCGTGGCGATCCATGTCCGAAGTGCGGCGGACGAATCATAACCACTTTTGACGAAGAGAGGGACGACCATGGCGAACGAGCCGCTTTCGATAGGAGTTGACTTTGAAACTGGTCCACAACCTGACGACCAGTTACGGGCGGTCATGCCGTCGCTCAAGCCGTCCAAAGTCAAGGATTACAAGCTGATTGCCGAGCCGTTTGACCCCGACACGGTGAAGTATGGCAACGCTGTCGACCCCACCAAGCGGGAGGTGAAGCTACAAACGTCTAAGGATGCCTATGAGGCTCGCGTGAAGGTGGCAATCAAGGCACTGGAGAAGGCCAAGGCGGAGCAGTGGGAAAAGTTCCTGGACGACGCGGCACTCCACGCCGAGACGGGTTGCATTCTCGCCGCCGGCTACATCACGGACAAATGTCAGATTGACGGCCGCGACGAGCGGACCATCATTGAACACTTCTACAAGACCTTCCGCGAAGCGACCGACCGGGGCCGCCGCATCATCGGCTTCAACACCCACGGATTCGACTGGCCGTTTGTGGTTCATCGTGGCTGGGTGCATGGGATTCAACCGCCGGTCAATTTTCTCAAGGGCAATCGCTACTGGAACGATTTGTCCGTTGACCTCGCTGTCGTCTGGGCGTGCGGTGTGCATGGCACGTTCCCGAAGCTCGACACCGTGGCGAAGACGCTGGGCGTGGGTGGCAAGCCTGACGACGTTGGCGGTGGCGACTTCGCCCGACTGTGGTTCGGCACGCCAGCCGAGAAGAAGAAGGCGAAGCAGTACCTACTCAATGACCTCAAGATAACCAGGGCCGTGGCCCAGAAATTGGGAGTGTGGATTGATGAGTGAAACACATGCAGTCACAATGGGCTCGGATGGCACAAAGCCCACAAAAGACATCTATGCCCTGATGCCCTTGTTTATCAGGGACGTTGGGGCCATCCCCAAGGGGAAAAAGAATCCCGCCCTCGGCTACAAGTTTCGCAGCATCGACGACGTACTCAACGCGGTCCATCCCGTTGTGGTCAAGCACGGTATCTCGCTCTCGTTCGAGTGCCACGACTACCACACCGAGGTGATTATCCGCACGGTGATGAAGAGCGGCAAGCCCACGGATAACCAGGTGTACCGGGCCACGCTCCTGCTATCCCTGACATTCTGGGCTCCCGATGGCTCCAGCGTCACCAGCACGGCAGCGGGCGAGGGGCTCGACTTCGGCGGCGACAAGGCGACTAACAAGGCCATGTCGGCCGCGTTCAAGTACGCTTGTTTCTTCGGCCTCGCCATCCCATTCGTTGAGGCTGAAGATTCTGATGCTGGCGGGCCGGCGGCGGTGACACCCACGGAGAAGAACATCAAGGAAGAGGGCACGAAGCCCGCACCGCCGCCGGCACTCGTCACGCCACCCGCACCGAAGGTCGGCCACGACCCGAGCGACTACAGCGACAAGGTACATGGTCCGTGTGATGAGATTCAGCAGGACAAGATCAAGGCGTTTATTGAGACTCCCACTCACGAAGGCATCGTAACGCTTCACCAAATCAAGCAGGCGTTTGCCGAGCGTGGCGTCAAAAAGATGGCCGAACTAACTCGCCACCAGGCCGACGACATCATTGACAAGCTGGAGCGAAAGAAGCTCAAGATCGAGGCAGCGGAGACGTTCTCCCCTTCTTAGATTGGCCGTTAGCGTTGCGGCCGTTGATTCAACGCTACGGGCTTGAAGCGTGCGAGGAAGTTTGCCTCCGCGTCTTGGGCTCACCACTGATACTTATGCAATCGTGCTACTCACAGAACGAAATCAAGACTCTTGAAAAGGAATTGAACAATGGGATTCGAGATTGACGCGAGCGATTTTGACGACGAGAACGACGCCACCTACGAGCCCGGTAGCAAGCTACTGGAAGCGGGCAGCTATCACGTGCGAATCGCGGAGGTGGACGACCGCTACGATACCGAGTCATCCGTGCGGGTGACGTTCCAGGCGATCAGTGGCACGACGCCGGATCAGGAAGGGAAAGAGCGGCGGGCCTACTTCGATTTCAGCACCGACGACTGGAAGCTGGACAAGGCGCAAGCCCAACTCGCTCAACTGTGCTTGGCTCTCGGCCTCATCAAGCCGCACGAGAAGAAGGATGTGGATTTGGTCGAGTTGGTGGACGGTGAGTGCATCGCCAGTTTCACGGAGAGCAACAAGGCCGATGCGAACGGCCGTCCGTATGTCAACTACGATCGGTGCTGGGCGATTGGCAACCCAGACGCACCGGACGTGCCCGCTCCCGCCATCCCCGACGCCAGCGGCGAGGCGGATAGCCTGGACGACCTCTAACGTATACCTCGCGTGCCCCGTTCGCCGTTTTTGTAGCCATGGGCGGCGGGCGGGGGTTTTAACACCTGCAAGAGAATGTCAATTATGTCTAGCAAGGTTGCCACAACAGATTACGTCTCGCTGCTACGTGACCCACGATGGCAAAAGAAGCGGCTTGAGGTAATGGACCGCGACAACTGGCGGTGTGTTGCCTGTGGCAGACCAGACCAAATGCTCCACGTCCATCACATTGCGTATACAAACAAACCATGGGAAGCCCCGCTCTCTGATTTGCAAACGCTGTGCGAACGCTGTCACGACGAGCTTGGTAAGCATCCCAAGGGTGGCCCGTATTACGTGGTGGAAATGGACGAGTACGAGCCGGGCGTTGGTGATACGCATCTGAAGGTTGCATATAGACACTGCCCACTATGTGGGTGTTCTCGAACTGATTGCCATAGCGGGTGTGTAATCTTCGTGTGTGAATGCGACTCCCCTAAAAGCCCAAGGTGGGTAGATTCAATGTGGCAAGCTGACACATGCTCGGGTGACCCGGCCTATGTTTGCTCGCTGCCTGACCAATATTTATGTAAGTAATCATGCCCAGCACGGACGCACCAATCTTCAACCCGTTCACGATCCTGGTCGATAGCCGCGAGCAGAAGCCCTACACATTCAAGGGAATCAAGGCCGATGCGAAGCACCGCTACCGCCCGCTGGTCATCGAGACTGAATGGCAAGCACTCAAGCAAGGCGACTACAGCATCAAGGGGTACGAGGACAAGATAACCGTCGAGCGCAAATCCCTTGCCGACCTCTACGGAACTGTCGGCCAAGGCCACGACCGATTCCGACGTGAACACGAACGGATGGCTGAACTGGACCGGGCGTTTGTGGTCATCGAAGGGACGTGGGAAGACATCCTCAACAAGCCGCCCTATCACACCAAGCTGAATCCGAAGGCCGTCTTCCGCACAGCAACGAAGTGGGCTACCGTCTACAACGTCCACTGGATTGCGGTGGGCCGATACGGAGACATGACCCCGAGGCGGGTCGCAGAGATAACGACGTTCCGAATCCTTCAAGCATATTGGGAGATGAAACAGTGAAAGTAACCATTGAACGAAGAGCGGAAGACGCTGCGCAAGGTATTAGTCTGGTCGATTTAACCGAGGGGGACTATGCAGAAATAATCCATTGTCCAAGTAGCCCCGATGATGTTGGGGTGTGGGTTCGCGCAGGCTTTGACGGCATCGTGACGGCCCTTGGGATTGACGCAGGCTTCGTCTCTGCCGAAACCCGAGTGAGAAAGCTCGCTATCGGCGAAGCCTGCGTCATCACCCGAACTGAATAGGAACACGACTCATGGAAATTGACGCAAGCACACTCGACCTAGAAACCAAACCGACACCCGCCTCAAATCTTGAGTTCAAGGCCGAAGGCTGGGAAGAGTTCGACGACATTTCGGACACAACAGAGGAATTCGCGGACCCGCCCATTCAGACCGTCCCATTCGAGGCTGAGAGTATCGGGCCGGATGATGACGAACCTGCCGACGAACCTGATGGGGTTGCCGACACCGCCGAAGAAACCGAGCAAGAGACAACCGAAGACGAGATCATGGACGAGACGGACGGCATGGACGAGACGGAACCTGTTGACGAATTGGCCGTCTTCGCCCCCGTCAACATCGACACACTACAGCGAGCACACGAGGCCGTTGAGCGGGCCGAGGCGGTCTACGTTCACGCGGAGCGGATCACAATGCTCGCATGTGGAGACTTGGCCCGAGCCAACAACCGACTCCAGGAGGCCGTCGCGGAGATTTGCGGCCAACCTGGCGAGTGTGACGGATGCGATCCCGACCCGGACGACGGTTGGGACATGGCGACCGTCGAGGCCATGGGCATCCCACAAGGCATGTGCGACTCGCTCCGCACGATTGGCGTGACCAATTACGCGGAACTCATCCAGGCCCAGGCAAAGCCGAACTGGTGGAAGCACGCCCCCGGTATCGCCAAGGGCAAGGCCGCCATTATTGACGCATGTGTGTCCCGTTTCCTCGAAAGGCAATCCAATGAATGAGGCACTCGCAACCGTCGAGCGTATCCTAGATTTGGAAGACAAGGTAGCAACACTGCAAACCAGCAACGCACGGCTCCAGCGGCACATCAACATCCTATGCAAGGCCGTCGATCCCGCAGCAACCGAATTACTAGCGGTGAGGTATGTCTACAACTACCACCACAACTCTGACTCCCTCAATCCGCGTGCAGGAACTCATCCAGCGACTACGACAAAAGGACCGGATGGACCCGAGGGAAGTGTGGTCGCAATTACAGGAGACGGGCAATTCTCTTCCACTCTCACTGGTCCGTGAGGTGGTTGAGTTTCAACGTCGCCAGTCCCGTGGGTGTTCGCGATCGGATATCCTATGGTTTGGCGAGCGGATCGTGAGAGAAGGCGAGCGGGTATTTTGTCCGACGTGCCACGCGAGATTGACGAGGGTTCCGTGTCGGGCGTGTTCATTACGAGAGAGGATGGAGACAAGATGAGTGAAAGACAAGACGGCGGGCCAGCGTTTCCAGTGTCGTGGCAAGACCCCGACGGGCAGATGGTCGCCGAGCCCGGCATGTCCCTCCGTGAGTGGTTCGCGGGGCAGGCGCTCATTGGACTAATCAAACTGGGCCATGACTGCTACGACCAAGTAGCTGACAACTCTTATCGGTACGCCAACGCCATGCTAGCCGAACGCGAGAAGCCGAAGCAATGAATAAACCAGAATACAAAATTGGAGATTGGGTACTAGTGGCGGCAACTGTCCACTTCGACTATCCAGATGGCCGCAACCGCATTGCGATACGGCTAGCCGAAGGGGACCCGTTTATCGCTCAGATTGTTGGTGCAGCTTACCGGCAGCTTGGGGTGTACCAGGGCACAAGAGGGCCCGACTTCAACGCGGATGGAGAATATGATGGCGATGCGGACCCGCCGTATTTGAAATGCACTAGTACGCAAGTTGTCTATCTAGTTCGTCGAGGCATGACCAACAAGACAATCGAAGTGCTGGCTGACGACCTGGCTCCATTGGAACAGAAGGGAAGTCTACCCTGGCGATGGACTCGTCCCTATCCGTGGACCGACGACAACCGAAAGGAAATGAGCCAAATATCAAAAGACTTTCCGCGAGATTCCAAGGGAAGATTCGTGAAGCCATGACCCCCACTGACTACCTCATCATCTTGACCTACCTCGCCACCATCCTCCTGGTCGGTCGCTGGCACGCGAAGCGAAACAAGACGGCCGACGACTTTCTACTGGGTGGCCGACGCATGGGTAGCTTGCCGGTGGGGTTGTCGCTGTTCGTCAGTTGGTTCAGTGTCATCAGCTACACCGCCGTACCGGGCGAGGTCATCAAGCACGGCCCGTGGCTGTGGACGGGGATGCTGGCCGCTCCGGTCGTGTTGTGGTTTACTGGGTGGAAAGTGATACCAAAATTGAGAGGGGAATGACGTGGGTTTGGCATACGCGGATTTTATCGACAGTAAATTACGACTCAAAAAGGCCGCCGGCTTCGATCCTGGAGAGTTCCCGTTAGGCATGCACGACTGGCAAGCCGACGTTGCCCGGTGGGCATGTCGCGGTGGACGAGTGGCCGCCTTCCTCGATACGGGTCTAGGGAAAACGCTGATACAACTGGCATGGGCCGAGCAGATAGTCAACAAGTTTGGCGACGTGCTAATCCTCGCTCCACTGGCCGTATCACACCAAACGAGGCGAGAGGCCGAGAAGTTTAACATCGGCGTAGACGTTACGGTGTGCCGCGAACAATCCGACGTGCGGCCTGGAATCACCATTACCAACTACGAGCGATTGCACAAGTTCGACGTGAGTGGATTCGCTGGAGTGGTGCTCGACGAATCAGGCATACTCAAAGCGTACACTGGCAAGATCAAGCAAGAGCTATGCCGACTGTTTGCCGACTTCCGTTTTCGCCTCTGCTGTACGGCGACCCCTGCCCCTAATGACCATCTGGAACTCGGCAACCACTCGGCCTTCCTTGGAATTCTGCCGTCGAATGAAATGATATCTCGGTGGTTTATCAACGACACGATGCATGCCGGGAATTACAGACTGAAGCACCATGCGGCCGACGACTTTTGGCGGTGGGTATCATCCTGGGCTGCCTGTGTCACCCATCCGCGTGACCTTGGGTACGAAGATGACCGTTACGATCTGCCGCCATTGCATCGACACATGCACATTGTATCGGCCGACGACTGCCCGCCTCCACCCGGTTGTTTGTTCCACACCGGCAATATATCAGCGACAAATATGCACGGCGTCAAGCGTGCGACAATTGGAGCACGGGCCGAGGAGGTTGCCAGGATCATCGGTCAACCCGATGGCCGTCCGTGGGTTATATGGTGCGATACCAACTACGAGGCCGACGAACTGAAGCGACGGATTCCCGACGCGGTAGAGATCCGTGGCAGCGATCACATGGACGTGAAAGAACAGCGGCTATTGGACTTCGGGACTGGCAAAATAGAGCGGCTGATTACAAAGCCAGAGATTGCCGGCCATGGCCTGAACTGGCAACATTGCAACCGGGTAGTATTCGCTGGGCTCAGCTTTTCTATGGAGCGATTGTACCAGGCTATTCGCCGCTGCTGGCGGTTCGGGCAAACCCTCCCCGTAGAGTGTCACATGGTATCGACCGACGCGGAGGGTCAGATAATCAAGACGCTCGAAACAAAGGAACGTGCTTTCGGGGAAATGCAAGAGGCGTTATGCGATGCGATCCATGACCACCAACTAGAAAGCGTCTACGGCCAAACGGAACTACGGCCGACCGCTCGACACCAATCAACGGAGATACCGGAATGGCTACAGTCACAAGCAAATTAGACGCGAAGGTTGGTGGGCAGGAACGCGGCGAAGGGTGGGCGATGTATCAGGCAGATTGTTGCGAGGCAATCAAGTCGCTGCCCGATAGCTCGATTCACTTGACGATGTACTCACCGCCCTTCGCCGGCCTGTACATCTACAGCGACCACGCGGCGGACATGGGGAACTCGGCCGACAACGAGGAGTTTATGCGGCACTACGAATACCTCGTTCCTGAGTTGCTTCGGGTCACCGTTCCCGGCCGTTTGTGCGTCGTCCACTGTAAGGACTTGCCGACCTACTACAACCGCGACGGGGCCGCCGGCCTATGGGACTTGCCGGGAGAGCTTATCCGGCTCCATGTTGCGGCCGGCTGGTCCTATCATAGCCGCGTGACGATTTGGAAGTGTCCAGTTACGGAGCGGGAACGCACGAATAATAACGGACTACTCCATAAGACCGTACTCCGCGACCGCTCGCAGTGCCGCCAGGGAATGGCTGATTATCTCTTGGTGTTTCGCAAGACCCCCAATGGCACGCTGATGAGCGACGAACCACTGAAGAGTACGGACGGCCTGACGGGCTACGTCGGCGAGACTGACCCTCGCGACCACGACGAACACCCGTCTCCATTCGCCCGGAAATCCAACACGAGGCAAATGCAATCAATCCGAATCTGGCAACGGTACGCGGAACCAGTTTGGTGGGACATCAACCAGACGCGAGTGTTGAACTACAAACAGGCTCGCGACGGCAAGGATGAAAAGCATATCTGTCCGCTACAACTCGACGTTATCGACAGGGCTATACAGCTCTGGTCCGATCCGGGCGAAGTGGTTTTGTCACCGTTTGCGGGGATCGGTAGCGAGGGATACGGGGCAGTGTCGATGGGGCGGAAGTTCGTCGGCATCGAGTTGAAAGAGGGCTACTACAATACAGCCATCGGACACCTACGCAAAGCAGAGTATGACTTGGTCCAGAAAGACCGAAGGTTATTCTAGTGCAATCCACTGCTTACGAACTACTCGCCCCGCTCCGCTGCCAACGCCTCGCGTCGTGCCTCTTCCTCTCGATGCGTCTTGCCTGGATGGGTATGATAGTTCACATCACAACTACTCTCGTCGTGGCACCGCTAACCGGATGGCCTGTTTCCCCTCTCGCTGCCGCGTTAGTCGGTGCCACGCTTTTGTATTGCCTGGGCGGATTCCGGGCGGTTGTTTGGACGGACGTTCTGCAAGCACTGATTCTCTTTACGGGAGCCATCATCACTATCGGGTTGATAGCCCACCAAGTCCCTGCAAATGTGATTCCCATGGAGTGGCCCGCACTCAGCCTATCACTCGATCCACGAGTGCGGGTCACTCTTCCTTGGGCCGTGTTGTCGGCCGCGTGCCTCGGAACGTCCGTCAAGGCAGGTGACCAGATGAACGCTCAACGCTTCCTGTCCGTGCCTAGCGTGTCCGCTGCCCGACGAGTGTTGTTCATTGGGTTTGGTTGTGACGTGGCGTTGACGCTACTCCTGGGCATCGTGGGCGTGTGTCTGCTGGCTTACTACGGCACGGCCGCAAACGCTGACGGTATCTTTCTGTCATACATATCATCTGAGTTGCCTTCTGGTGCCCGTGGGCTGGTGGTGGCTGCCTTGCTGGCGGCTGCCATGAGTAGTCTGTCGAGTGGTATCAACAGTTGCGTGAGTACGGTGGCGGTGGATTGGCTTCGCCCCAATTCCGGGGAAAGATTTGCGGTGGAAACCCGCCGAGTCGGTACCACCACCGCCACCGTCTCTCTCGCCCTCATCGTCTTCATCCTGTCATTACTAATCGGTTGCGTCCAAGGCAACCTAATCGAACTGTGTTACAAGATTGTCAATCTACTTGCCACACCACTCGGCGGCCTGGTGCTTGTCGCCCTGTTCATACCACGGGCAGGCTGGCCGGCTGCGTGGTTGGGCTGCGGTGCATCGGTCGCCGTGGTGGTGTGGATAAACTACTTCAGTCCGTTTAGTTTTCTGGTGGCTAGCCCATTAGCGTTGGCCACTCAACTATCAATCGCAATTTCAGGGAGTCGAAGATGAAACGAGTAGTCGAAACAAAGGATGGTGGATTTGTGGCCATGTTCAACGAAAAGGTAGTGCTGTTCTGTGGTATTTACATATACACCGGCACACTGTCGGGGGTTAATGATGACCACATTGAACTAACTAATCCGCAACTCGTGTACGAAACGGGCGAACTGACAACGGGCGATTGGAAAGACGCCCAGTCATTGCCGACGCCATGGCGTGTGATGCTTAAGGGCATTGAATCGTGGGGACCAGCAAAATGTTAATGCCAGTCAACAGAAAATCGCGGTCGCGGTCGTGGTCGTGGTCGGGGTCGGGGTCGCGGTCGTGGTCGTGGTCGGGGTCGGGGTCGGGGTCGGGGTCGCGGTCGGGGTCGGGGTCGCGGTCGCGGTCGTGGTCGTGGTCGGGGTCGGGGTCGTGGTCGGGGTCGCGGTCGCGGTCGGGGTCGGGGTCGTGGTCGTGGTCGGGGTCGGGGTCGTGGTCGCGGTCGCGGTCGGGGTCGTGGTCGCGGTAGCCTCGCCGCTGGCGTTGGCTGTTCAATTATCAATTGCAATTGCTGGGAGTAGACGGTGAGTGAAAAAATAGAAAAGACTATTGAGTTGAGTAATGCACAATACGTGGAACTCCAGGATGCTTTTAAGGTCCGTGCCGCCGCAAGCAAGTTGCTAGGTACAGTCGTCGAAGAGGTAGCCAAGCAACAGGTGGTCAATGAGCGTGACACATGGGACGAAATGGCTCGCTTCGCAGGATATGGCGATGCCGAAGCGGCAGGAAAGGACGGCAAGGTGATACGCATTTCGTGGGTTCGTCGCTGCATTGATGTTATCGACATCGGCGACGAATAGGACTGTTCAATTGAGTGTTGGAATTTTGGGGAGAAGACGATGATCCAAGTACATGACATGGACGATGCCTTTGATGCAATCCGTGACCTGATTGCTGACATAGAAATTGACCGCGATACATTCAAGGAGCAGGCCGAAAACCTAGCGAGCCAACTAAAGGAAGCTGACGAACTCGTTGTGGAATTAGAGCGGAGCATTTTGGAACTAACATGATGAAACGCGCCTTCACACTTGTTGAGCTACTGGTGGTCATCACGATCATCGGCATCCTGATTGCCCTACTTCTCCCTGCCGTCCAAGCGGCCCGCGAGGCGGCGCGTCGTATCAGTTGCACCAACAACCTGAAGCAACTCGGTCTGGCCCTCCACAACTACCACGCGGCCCTTGGTAGCTTCCCGTGTGGAGCTGCGGTGGGCTACCTGACAACCAGCAGCAGCGGCACGCCCACCGGAACCCGCGAGGGATGGCGGGTGTACGTGCTGCCTTACATCGAGCAAGGGAATGTACATGACCAGTTTGATACCGAGGCGAGCATTTGTGACGGGGTTGATTGCGAGTTGTCCGCTCTTGAGTTGGCTGTTTGGACGTGCCCGAGCGACGGAAAGCAGCCGTTCGATCCGCACATGCGAGATACCTACCAGTGGCGAACCACCAACTACGTGGGTGTGGCTGGGGCAAAGTCCGGACCGTCCCTCGAAAGCAGACATTGCGGAAATTATAGGACAGACGGAATCCTCTTTCCATTATCAGGAGTACGAATTGCAGACATCCGAGACGGGACAAGCAATGCCATTGCTGTGGGGGAACAAGTCAACTGGCTGCGAGTCTGGACCGCCGGAGCTTACACCACACAAGTCACCAAGCCATGGCACCACGTCTGCGTGTTCTCTTCCAAGAACGTGACGTGGCCAATCAACACCGACCCCGAAGAACGCAACTACGACCACGCTCGACCAGGGCAGAAGTGTCTGTTCAATGACATCTTCTTTTCGTCCCACCATCCCGGCGGGTGTAGTTTCGTCTGGGCTGATGGGTCGGTGAGGTTTGCGAGTGAGACGATTGAGATGGAAGTGTTCAAGGGGATAGCAACCCGTGACGGGGGAGAGGTGCAATGAGCGGACTTTCGATGATGCTTGCCATTAGCCGCCAAGATTGCGGGCAACTACGGGCCAAAGCTGACGGCCGAGCCGCAACCATCCGGCGGCTGGTGGTGGAGGTGGAGCGGTTGGAAGCGGCCTTCGCTCGCTTACCTCGCGGTGACGACATCGACCTAGCCATGCGTGCTAATAATATGGGTGGCCTCGAATTCAAGGAAGACTATTGTGAGTGTGATTCGTCTGTAGGGATGTGCCCCTGTCCATATTGTGCAATTGATAGCGTGCTGCGAAGACTATGGAGAACAACTAACCCAGAAGCCGCCGACGCGGCGAAAGGAGCGGGTGAATGAAGGTGCTGTTTTTTTTAGTTGGTATATTGATGGCCGTGCCGCCCTATGGTCGGCTGTTGAGGCCGTACGGCCTCGCAATACAAGCAATTGGGATTTCCGTACAGGTCACTGGGCTTGTGTTCATGGTTCCGCTTGCCATCAGAATATTAAAGGAGATATTATGACAGAATTACTCAAATGGTTATTCGTCATCACCCTCGCCCTCGTGGTCTGCCTTATAATCCAGCGCTACACGCGAGCGGCCACACCCCTACCGTACACCCTCGTCGCATCACACGGACCCGGTGGTCCCTACTGTGCCTTCCCTGGTGCGTGTCGCTTGCCCGATGGACGAATCATAGTCGTCTACTATTCGGGCGTGGAGAGCGGCCACGTCACCCGTACTGACCAACGCAAGGGCGGTGGGTGTATCGCCTACGTGACGAGTAGCGACGAGGCGAGGACGTGGAGCGAGCCTGCCCTCTTGCTCGACACGGACGAGGATGACCGCGACCCCGACATATCAGTGTTGAAAGATGGGCGAATCATCTTGACATACTTCCGCCTCATCACCGTGCCGAAGATGGCGGGGGATGGGGTGTATTGTGCGGAGATTGTGGGTAGTGGCGAGAGCCGTCAAGAGGTTTTGACAGACGGTGGGGGCCATCGGAAGGGCTATGGAGCAGGCGGGACTACAATACCGTCTGGCCAGACCGAGCCGGGTTCACTCCGGCCTACCCTAATTCGCAAGCTTCAACACGACGCCGGCTGTTCCGCACCCATGCGAGACTACGGCGACGGCCACCTGCTCCTCGGCTCGTACCACTTTGACCAGCCCTACGTGATACGCTCCACGGACAACGGGAAGACGTGGCAGGTGTTCGCGATACCGAATGGCGGCAAGCACCTGGATGCGGAGACGGACACGATACGCCTCGGTATTGGTGACCATCGCTATGGCCTCGGGGGTGCAACATACTTTGGCGGTATGCCTTACTATGCTGTGATGCGTGGCCGCAAATGTAACGGACATTTTTCATACAGCCCCGATGGAAAGAACTGGGCGACTGCGAAGGACATCGGGTTCCCGTTGCATTGTCCAGCGTTGCATAGGGTGGAGGTGGTGCCGGTAGTTCAAACGGTAGAACCCATTAAACCGGAGGCTGCTGGTTCGAGTCCAGCCCGGCCCACCTCCGCCATTCTTCTCGCCCACCGCGTCCCCGCCACCTGCTTCCACTACTCACTCGACGAGTGCAAGACGTGGCAGGGGCCGGTCGCGGTGGATGCGTGTGGCGGTGCGTATCCCGCGTTCGTGACGCTGAAGGATGGGAGTGTGATGATCGTGTACTACACCGAGGGACCGACGAGCGACGTGAGGTGCCGCCGGTTCCGTATCTCTGACAAAGGAGTTGAGTTCGATGGCTAAGAAGAAAGCGAAGCGGGTGGCGAAGGTAGTGGAAGCGAAAGCCACGAAAGCCAAAACAAAAAGGCGACAAACGAAAGGGGCAGAGTATCCATGGGAGGTATGGAGCATCCTTCTGCCTCATGTGCAACACACTGTCGATGAAGCCTTCAGGACCAAGCGCCAGGCGGAGGCATGGGTGAAAAGGGAATTGTCCCCTGAATACTGCCCCGTCATCGTCCACATCGACATTCCACCCATGGAGTATTGAGCGATGTTTCCCGATGTCACCTATCCGGCTTGCAATAATCGGCATGGCTTTTATTGCCGAGCCCCCACGGAGAAGGAAGGGAGGTTAATGAGACTCAAATGCTCGTCCTGTAATCGTTATTTTGCATCGTTGTTTTCGGATTTTGAGTGGTTTCGGTCTAGAGACGCAAGGGCATGGTGCTCTGAGTTATGTTCCAGATGTTTCTTTAGTTTAAGGAGTGAAATAGAATGGTGCCTGAAAGTCAAGAAGAGAGAAGCCTCGTTGCTGCAAATGCTCAGTTTTCCCAATCGAAAGCAAGCCTTACGGCGGCTGACATTGCAATCGCTTACAAGGCTGCGTTGTCGGATTTTGTACGCGGAAAGACGACTCGCCAAAATACATCAGAAGTTTCCTCGTTGCTATCGGGAGCTTTGGCCGCCAGGAAGCAGCAGCTATTAGAAGAAAAAGACCTAAGTTCCATGCACGTCAAAAACTATTTTTAGTTCCATTGGGAGGTAGAGTGATGAAGTCCATTGCAATGTGTCTGTGCGTCCTGTTCGCCGCCTCCGTATCCCAAGCCGGCATCATCCGTGGCCTCGAACACTACGGCACCACGCCACCAAGTCAAGAGGGATGGGTACTGGCCTCCGGTGCTCCGTCTTCCGCCCACCCGTATGTATGCGGTGACGGCACCGAGACGTGGCAAATGACCATGCCGAGCGGGTACTACCGCTTGGAGCCGGCCGACTACTCTGACCTGAACTTCGATGTTGACTGGTCCCTCGACTTCAACATGAGGTATCAGTGGGGGAGCCGTGGCAAGTTCAGGGCCACCGTACTGGACGGTGAGGCGGGCCATTCATTCACCTGGGACGACGCCGGTAGCTACTACTACATACCCGGTGCGGGCGACACGCTGATACCAGGAAGCGACGTGCCCCTCTTCCACAATACGTTCCACGACTATGGCATGGCGTTTGACGAGGCCACGGGAGACATGACCTATTCAATGGATGGCGTCGAGTTTGATGTGCTCGCCCGTGACGAGCAGAACCCAACCACGGCCACGATGTTCTACTGGGGATGCAACGCGGGTAGTGGATCGGGCTCCGCACTCTGGCATGAACTGACGTATGAATACGCACCCGAGCCATCGACGGCAATGCTGATGGTGATGGGGTTGGTCGGGGTGTGTGGATGGAGGAGGCGAAGGCAATTACTCCGCGAAAACAGGAGACCAAAACGATGATTGACAGAATAAAAGCCCACTTGCGAACACTGCCACCGCACGTAACATCAAGGATGACCGCATCACTGTTGGCTGAATCAATGGCCGAGATCGAGCAGTTGCGGGGCGACCTGCGCGAACAGATGGACCGAGCTGACGATGCCGAAGATGAGGCGGAGGCTAGAGAGGCTAAGGTTCGTCGAATTATGTCAAAAACTTACCTCTACCACTGCATGAATCTTGTGGACTTCATCAACGGCGGGAAGATGAATCGGGGTACCGGAACGTGTGAAGACACTATTATGGAAGACGTTGACCAAGCCAAAGCCACCATCGTGAAGATGCGAATAGCGTTGATGGTGTCCTGCAAAGCCGCCGACGCGGCGAAAGGAACGGGGGAGTGATGCCTAAACTCTACACAATCCGCCCGCTGAAGTGGGAAGATAGAAGCCATGACTACAGACAGGGTTGGTCAACCGAAACGCTGTTTGGCACTTACTATGTGGAGCGTAATGCCAATTCGTCTGGCCAATGGTCAGCTTGGCGGTGGAGGTTTTATCGCGCGTCCAGCAGGATCATGGAGGCGGACGAATGCGACTCAGCAGCCCACGGCAAGCAACTCGCCGAAGCGGATTGGCTCGCACGAATCACGCCGGCACTTGAGGCGGTGGAGATGCCTTGCCCGATTGTTGCAACGAGAAAACCACCACAAACACACGAGGTGAAATATGAAAGCCGGCCCGGAACTTGACGCACTGGTGGCCGAGAAGGTGATGGGGTGGAGTGACGGGCCGTATACTTTCTACCGTTGGGCCGACCGCAAAAAACGGAAATTTCCCATTGAGGGAATATTCCACTGTGCGCCCAGTGAATCACTAGGGGACTACGCATCCTATGTTAATGAGCGTGGCGAGAAGTTCTCTTGTGGAGAACCGAAACGGATATATTTCCCGTACCACTACAGCACCGACATCGCCGCCGCGGAGGAAGTGATACGCCCGATCTTGAGTGGCCCTCTTGCTGAGAAACACGGCGGAATGGGCATTGTTGAGATCGTCTGGAATCCCCATGGGTCTTATTGGCGGACAAAGTTCTCTTGGTTCGACGGTTTCCATGTGGAAGAATCGGCCGCCACCGCTCCCCTCGCCATCTGCCTTGCCGCACTGGCCGCCGTCGAAAACAAGAATCCGTAGGGGAAGCCATGAAAGCCAATGACTGCCTACTCTGCCTCCGTCGCCCGACCGTAGACCAACCACTACGAGGCTTTTGCAGGCCGTGGAATATCAGTTGTGACAAGTGTGGAATCGTGCTGTTCGGCAGCGAGGGCGAGAGCAAAACATCGGTGATTCACAAGTGGAACCGACTACACGCGACACCAGAAAACAAGAACCCGTAGAGCCGATCATGCCACCACGCACACGACAACCACGCCGGCCATCCACAACACCGCTGCACGAGGATCGGAAGCCCGGCACGCCAGGATTATCACAACCGAAGTGTGCCAAGCTGCTGGGCATCTCTGTCCGAGCCGTCCAGGATCGGGAGTATCGGGCGTTGGGAAAGCTGAGAGCGGCGATTGAGAGCGACCGGAAGTTACTTGAGGCAATGCAACTAGAGATTGGCTAACCACAAATGACACGGACAGCCCCCGCCTCGTCGGCACCCTCCGAACTACTCGACCGCACCCCCCCGCATGACCTCAAGGCCGAGCAGGGTGTTCTCGGCTCGATTATGCTCAAATCCGACGTGCTCGATGAGGTGGTTAGTATCGTCCAAGAGGCCGATTTCTATTCATCGTCCCACCGTGCCCTCTACGCTCACCTGGTCGGCCTCCACTACTCGGGCTGGACCGGCGACGCCACCATGCTCGCCGATTGGCTACGTAACAGCGAAGACGCTGAAGCCATCCGAGCCGGCTCAAGCATAGAACACACCATCGTCACCCTATGCCGATCCGTGGGTTCTCCGGCCTTCGCTACCAAGTACGCTAAAATCGTCGCACGAGAGTCCCGTAAGCGACGATTGATCTCCGCTCATGCCGAGGCCCTGCGGGCGACGTGGGAGCCAGGGGCAGACGTGGGCGAGCTAGCAAGCGGATTCAGGGCGACCCTAGACAGTATTACCACCACCGACGAGTCGGGCCGTATCCAATGGCTGACCAGCGACGAACTCGACAAGGGCGACTTCAAGATCGAGTATCTGATCGACGGCGTGCTCGCCCGCCATCAGCCATGCGTGGTCGCCGGCCCGAGCAAAGCCCTCAAGACCAGCCTGGTGATCGATCTGGCCGTCTCCCTGGTCGCCGGCGTTCCATTCCTGGGCAAGTTCACGGTCCCAGCGAAACGCCGCGTCGGTGTCGTCACGGGCGAATCAGGCATGGCCAGCATACAGAACTGTGTCCGCCGCGTCATCGCGAGCAAGTTTGTCTTCGACCCCAGCGCCTTCGACGGCCTATTCTGGTCCGAGGACGTGCCCAATTTTAGCAACGGGCTAGACCTCCAGTGTATACGCCAATCAATTCAAAAACACTCATTAGACGTGCTGATTATAGACCCGCTGTACCAGGCATTACCGCAAGCCGACGCTGCCAGCATACTCAAAATGGGTGAGCTATTGCGAGCGGCCAACGACGTATGTCGTGCCACTGGATGCACCTTGGTTCTCATTCACCACACGGTCAAGAGACCCGGCTATGGCACCGCTCGACTCCCAGGAGACCCGCTCCAGCGTGAAGATATTCACGGGGCCGGTATCGGTGAATGGATGCGGCAATGGGTGTTATTGAACAGACGAGAGGACTGGGAACCACATACACCTCACCTCCTCAACCTAGTAGTCGGCGGCTCCGCGGGGCATGCCGGCCGATGGTGCCTCGATGTAGATGAGGGTGAGTTCAGCATCGGGCGATTTGGGGGATTAGAGAAATGGGCCGTTACGGTTGACGATCCGGGCGAATCCCGCTCGAAGGCCGACGATCTCGCCCAAGAGGCCAGGAGGCAATCTACCCAAGAGAGGGTGGAAGAGGACTCAAGATCAATCCTAGCCATCGCAGCCAAGCATCCAGCCGGCGAAACCAAACGCTACTATCGCGACGCCACCAGGGGCGGCAAGCGGTTCGATGACGCCTGGTCCTCCCTCGTAGAGAGCGGTGGCCTAATCCCATCGACCATCATCAAGGGCAACAAACAGTCCATTCAAGCATGGAAAATCGATGATAATCAAGAGCAGTGGTAAGCAGTGGTAAGCAGTGGTAAGGAGCAGTGGTAAGCGTCTCCCTTGGGTGTGGTAAGGAGCAGTGGTAAGCACCCGGTTATATATACCTTTAGGTATATACCGGGAATTACCACTACTCCGACACCCATCACCGGCTTCCCATCACTCGAAAAAATAAGGGGTTTGCGTCATGGCCTTACCACTGCTCACCCTCAACTCAACGCTTACCACTGCAAACCACTGCAACCAACCAACCACTGCAAACAACATACATACCAGCACCAAACGGCCAATAGCAGTGGTAAGAAATGACATTTACCACTGCAACTATTCAGCCCCGTTCCAACCACCATCATCGACAGAACCAAGCCGGATCGGTAGCAGTGGTAAGGAATGGGAAAACGGAATCGGCGAGAGAGAGGACGTGAACATGGTATTGAGACTCAGTATCAACTATGCCAACTCCAATCTTGGCTGCCGAAACCCCGTGTCGAAAATACCGACACATGCTTGGTCATTTGTGCAAGTATACTGCTGGCGTGAAGATGGGCAAGCTGGGAAGACGTCAGTCTAGCTCGAATACGACGAGGCAAGATGGGCAACCGACACCCCACCACACCACACGGAATCAGTATCGCTTCTCCCCAATAGCAATACCAAACGCCTGCTACCCCGCCCCCGGTCAATCACAATGGGGGGGTGGCTGAACTGGTGAGGGTACCTCACAAATACTCCGGAAAATTCCTCTAACCGATGGATACCACTATGGATACGACTGGATTGATGGCGGAAGAGTGGCGGCCACTCCTTGTTGGCCGAGAGATCGTCAGTATTTACGCTGGCCGCACGCAGGTGGCTTACTTTCCCGGGAATGCTACACCGGAAGAGAACCTTGCTAGAGCCACGCTGATGGCCGCTGCTCCCGGATTGCTGCGAGCTTGCGTGGAGGTCATGGATTCACTTAACGGACATCCTGGCCCATTGAGTGACATGCTGACGGCCGCCATCACCGCTGCCACTACCCTAATCGACGAGGACGGCCCCTGATGCGTCACATGCACCTAATCCGACTCAGATTACCAATTGGATGCTGGAACGCACGAGAAGGGACGACAGGGATGGTTGATACGATACCAGGGCACACTGGACGCTGCTGATTGCATGGGGATTTCCTTTCAATGGACTTTCAGTGTAAATAATAGCGATTGGGGCGGGGGTCGTTTCCGCACTAGTTACGATGGGGATTGCGAGCAAATGAAAAACCAGACCAAATTCAATTGGCGGTGTGTGTTTTGCGGGAAACGGAATCTGGAATCATGGCGGTTTCAGTTTGATGTTCCAAAGTCATATCACACTGAGGTGACTTGCTCAAAATGTGGGAAAGAGAATGTGATTGAGTTTCAGTTCACAGTGTCGGCGGCAACCAAGTAGGCGGTCGTTTCGACGCTAGTTACTATGGAGGGTGAGGTGATGATTCGGAGGATTCTGTGGTTGGTGGTGATTGCTGGTATGTGGACGGGGGCGTACGGGGGCCACGTGGATGCCTGGTGTCTGGCGGCTGCTGCTTATTTCCACGCGGCCTTGGCCCTGCTGATCTTGAACGTGATGGATCAACGAAAGGCGAAGCATGTGATTAGATTGCTGGCGAAGGCGAGGGACATGATGGAAAGAGACGGGTCGCTGACCGTGCTTCATTCCCTGCTCGACGAGTTGGAGAACCCCAAGCCGGCAAGGGTCTGGGATGGCAACCACTGGGTGTATGAGCACGATGATCCGCCACCGCCCCCGCCACCACCACCAAAGCGATAATCCCCCCGCTTGAGATTTCATGGAATAATCCGGCTAGATGGTCGAATAGCCTATTGACAGTGGAAAGGGTATCGGTACAATGATGGGCGATGAGGGAGAAGCGATGGACGACATTACCACTCGATTGAACTTTCACGAGGCATTGAAGGGGAATGACATGAGCGAAGCGAAAGCAGAACACACGCCGGGGCCGCGATGGGCCGACGCAACGGTGAGATACGATTTCGTCGAGAGTGAGTGGGTTGCCTACATCCCAGAAAAACTCAAGAGCGTGTCTAGTCTCAATGCAAAGGCCGTTGGGGATTTGGTTCGATTTGCCCCCGACCTACTCCGGCAGCGGGACGAGTTGCTGGAGGCGGCGAAGGCAGCCCTTTCGCTGCCGACAATTTGCGAGGAAATTGGCTATGTCGGTGAGGTTAATTGTGTCCGTGGCGGGCACGGAGTGCTGCGAATAGTAGGCGGGCAATTAGTGAAGGCATACACCCAGGGGGGCTTTGTGGCCCGCAATAAAATCACCAGCCTCCTAAGGGCCGCCATCACCAACGCGGAACGGAAGCAAGCATAGGCACTTCACTGCGACCGAGAGGGGGTGATTCTGATGCTCGCGTATCTGATCGATATCGTCGTACTGGGGCTGGCCGCTGCTATCTCGATTCTGAATGTTTTCAGTTGCATGGAATGATTCCAAGGCGACCCGTGGGAATCTGGAAACCACGATAAGCCCTGCCACCCTCGGCACGCTGGAGAGGGTGGCCGATGCTTACCGTTCAACCAAACGAGGAAACCAACATGAGCAACGCTGGCATCAAGCTACCACCCGAGATACTCACGACTTCCGAGGTTCGTTCTCTTCTCGGGGCGTGTGGATCGTCGTGGAGTGAGCAGCGGAACCGGACACTTCTGATTGTCTTGTACCGTGGCGGGCTTCGCACGTCAGAGGCTCTCGACCTTTGTCCGAAGGACGTTGACCTGGACGGCGGCCGGCTTCATGTGTTGCACGGGAAGGGCGACAAGTCGCGGACGGTGGGCATTGATCCATGGGCGGTGGGCGAGTTGCGGGCGTGGCTGGTGACCAGGGCCGAGAAGGTGCCGAACGGCGGCCCGGTGTTCTGTTCGCTTCAGGGGACGAGGATGCTTCCGGTCTACGTGCGGGCCACGGTCAAGCGGCTGGCCCGTATGTGTGACATCGAAAAGCGGGTGCATCCCCATGCGTTTCGGCACACGATGGCGTGTGAATTGCGAAGGGAAGGTGTTGACATCGGGGTTATCAGTCGTCAACTTGGGCATAGCTCGATTGCGACGACGGCCCAGTATTTGGCCCATATCTGTCCGCAGGAGGTGGTGGACACGATGCAGAAAAGGGAGTGGAAGCCATGAGTAAAGCTAACCCCATGTGGGCGGCGTGGAAATCTATGTTCCTGGCCCTGCAAGTTGCCGAGGTAACGCTCGACACCATCGACACGGATCGGACCTACCAGGGGCTAATGGTCCCGAGGGCGTTGCAGGCGGTGCGTGAAGCTATCACCAAAGCAGAGGCCACCGATGGATAAAATCCACCGAGCCGGCATGGAGAAAGTGACTACCCAGAACGCCGATGACGCCGAATTGAGGTGGCCCGGCAAGCGAGGCACGATGCCGATTACCCGGCCGGTGCAGTGGGTGCCACTGGAACCGGAGCCGGAGCCGGAACGGCCGCCTGAGAACGTGCTGAAGTTGCGGAAAGCCGCTCTTGAACGCGGGGCGGCTATGGAGAAAAATGGGTTGAGCCTCGCGGAGCCACCGCCCGAACTGGTCAACGAGATCGTGCCCGCTCGTAAACTTCAATGGATTCTAGAGGCGACCATCAAGGAAGCCCGCAAGAAAATCAGCGTGATTGACGCGACTCGCATCAACGCGATCTGCGAACACACGGCCCGCGTGGCGATGATTGCCCGATTGATTCGCGACAACTACAAGAGCCTCTCGCCTTCGCAGTACGCCACCCAACTAGAGGCGATTGGTAAGGCCGTGACGCAACGTGAGTCGCTTATTGGCAGATTGTTCGAGGGCCTCGACCTGAATGAGAGTCAGGGCGACCAGCTATCGGCCGCGATCCGATCTGTGGACGACAATGCGACCACGCCCGATAAACCATACGAGGAACTTGACGATGAGTGATACGACTATTAGCCGAGTTCGCTGGTTGTTAGGCGGGATATTTTATGTCGGAATGATCATTCCGTTTATCCTATGTATTATCGCGGAGGAGTTGTCTGTTCGTCTTCAGGCGGCTTGCGAAGCGACGATTGGTGTCATTTGGGATTGTGAAAACTGGCGAGACATCTATAAACGCGACATAGAGAACAGAGGACACTTGTAGGGACAAAATCACCTGAGGGGATTGAAAGCTCAATGGATTGACACGACCACAATCGAAGCCCGCAAGTAAAGTACGCTTACCATCTTCTAAGATTGCGGCTTATGCCGCCGATCCGCTCGTCTTTCTGGGCGACCTCAAGATTCCCGGCGCTGATGGTCCCGCCATCTTTAGATCAATCTGGGCAGACTTCCAGGTTGACTTCTTCAAGGCAATCGCTCCATGCCTCGACGCGGTAGCACGCGGTCGCAAGCCTCCCGTTCGTGGGTTTTGGCTGGAGCGAACCAAGGGCACAAGCAAGGATAGCGACGTGGGCATGTGTCTCTTGTGGCTCTTGCTTTTCTCGCGGGTTCCGCTGTTGGTCGAACTTGGGGCCGACAACAAGGACCAGGCAGGAGAGACCCACAAGGCCATGCAATCGGTCGTTCACTTGAATCCGTGGATGCAACAGTATCTCGACATCCAAGTGAGCAAGGTGATTTGCCCGAGCCATCAAGTCACTTGCGAATTCATCACGACTCACGAGACGGGTGCCCACGGCAGCCGGCCGCATGTCACGGTCTGCAACGAACTGTCTCACGTGAGTAAAGAGGCGTTCATGCAGACCATGATGGACAACGCGAGCAAGATTCCAACCAACCTTGCCATCGTCGCAACCAACGCGGGTATGCAACGCACATGGCAATGGCGATGGCGTGAAGGGTATCGCCAGCGGAAACGCTGGTGGTTCCAGAAGATCGACTTTCCCGCCCCGTGGCTCGACAAGGAGGATATGGAAGAGTCGCGGATACGAAACAGCACAACCCGATTCAATCGCCTATGGGGAGGCATCTGGGGCACGGGTGCGGGCGATGCCATCGACTACGCGGACATCACGCGAGCCGTCCGGCTTCTCGGTCCGATGTTGCCGGCCGAGGTCGCTGGTGCAAAACCTCCATGGGTGTTCTGTGCTGGGGCCGATGCGGGTGTCCGCCACGACCATGCGGCCCTCGTCGTCTTGGGTGCAAGATACGGTGTCGATGTTGTCCGTGTTGTGTCGTGTCGCTCATGGGCACCGGGGCCATCCGGGCGGGTTGATTTGCCCGCGTTCAAGCAGGCCATCGTCCAGGCCAATCATGACTGGCAATTGGCGGCCGTCAACTTCGATCCGTCTCAGATGGAATTCATGGCCCAGCAGTTGGAATTGGAAGAGGGGCTGTTGATGAACCCGATTCCATTCAGTGGGCCGAACTGCAACACGATGGCCCGTGACCTTCTCTCGGCCTTTCGCGGTGGCCAAATCGAAATGTACAACAACCCGCAACTCATCAATGATCTGTCACGGTTGACGATTGCCGAGAAGAGTTTCGGTTACAAGCTGGAAGCGGCCAGCGACGAGGAGGGGCACGCGGACCGGGCCGTTGCCCTTGCTATCGCTCTCCCACAAGCCCTCTACCTCTGCCAATCGGAGCCGCCCGACGACAACCCTGATCGACCCCCGGAGCGAATAACAGTCTGATGATCGACGAACAGACGGAACTCGACATCTTCACTAGATTGCAACGCGGAGAACGGCCCGATGATGTGGCAAGGGCTACGGGCGTTTCGCGGTCACTTGTCTTCTCGTTACGCAAGGTTGGCCGCCCTCGATTCCGCGCCGTGTCTGGTCACGCCCCCGCCCCCACGGTTGCACTTATCCGCTGGCACTGTGCAATAGTCCAAAAGGGGTGGACGCCACAAGACCGCATTTCACGGGCAGTCTTGACACCCTCTAATGTGGAAATTCCAGTATTTTCCATGATGGAATTGGGCTTCAGACCCGAGTGGGAATTAGACCCATAGTGTTGGGAAATTGGGTCGAGCGTGGGAAGCTAGATGGTGGGAGTACCCACTATCTACGAGGTTCTGATGCCACGCCAGCGAATCCACGACTCAGTAGCACGGGGCCAGGGCTCTGCCCGGGTCACTCCGATGCTCTATGCCGATGCGGAACCGTTGATTCGGAATGGCGATATCGTGCTGTTTCGGGTCAATCGGCGGCAGTGGCTCAAGCCCTCGACCTGGCTGATTACCACGATTAGCAAGAGCCCCTACGTCCACGCGGGAATGTCCGCTCGCGTAGTAAGCGGCCGGCTCACCCTCTTGGATACGATTCAATGGATTGGTGGGCGACGGGTTGACCTGGAGGATCAGGTGCGGCGACACCCCGGCCAATGGGATGTGTACCGACCGCATCAGCCCTACAACGGCGAAGCGGCTGCTAAGGAAATGCTTCAAGTGGTCAACCGGCCCTACGGCTGGCGGAACCTCTTCATGTCCTCGTTGCGGCACACGATCATCATCAGCCGCTTCCTGCCGCCGTTTACTGACGACCAGTTGAACGGCTCGGCCCCGTTTTGCAGCCAGGCTGTTTCCAAGGCTTGCCGGGCCGGCGGCCGTGACCCGCGACCGCTCCATGCTGATATTGAAACCGAGCCGGGCCACTTGTCGAGACCGGATTTTGCGGACTCCATTTGCAGACTCTATTGGAAAAAATTCCCGGAGGTAGTGAGATGAACCAATTCTACAACGTAGTCGAGGCGGCCAAGACTGCCGCCAAGTGTTTGGTAATAGGGGTTGTCGTCGCCCTGTTCGCCCTGGCGATAGAGAGCGTGGCGGATGGCGGTTGCCCCGGTGGCGTGTGTCCGACCCAGCAAGCTCCGCAATGGCAGGGCGTCAAGCAGACTCCCCGGCCGTTCGTGTGTCGGATTTACAATCACGTCGGACGGGAAACTAGCATCGGCAGCGGAACGCTAGTTGCCAAGGGTGCCGACTACGGTGCGGTTGTGACTTGTGCTCACCTATTTAACGAAGGTGACGGCAGGGTGTCCGTGCGGTTTCCCGGTGGCACCAATTACTCGGCCACTGTAATTGCGAAGAATCGGCAGCACGATCTTGCGTTCGTCAAGATAACGCCAAGGCCGACCGAACCGATAGCCAGGATGGCGTCAGACTACGCCAAGCAAGGAGCACGAGTTACGCACGCTGGGTATGGCAAGGACGGACGTTACATGGAGGTTTCCGGGTCGGTCATCGGTTATCACAAATGGAATAGCAGCGGGCGGGCCGAAGTGCTCGACGTTACCGGCGGCTCTCGGCAAGGTGATTCTGGTGGCCCGATCCTGAACGTTCAGGGCGAGCTAGTTGGCGTGCTGGCGACCACCGATGGCAAGAGCACGCAAGGCATTTTCAACGGTCGTATCTGTGCGTTCGCCATGGAGAACCGCTACGTTTTTCCCTGGAACGCGGACCTTGCCGCGAAGAAGGATAAGAACAAGCTGGAAGCGAATCGGCCCGTCGCTCCCATCGTGCAACAGCCCATTCAGCAAGCCCCGCCCGTCGACTTGTCGAGCATCAAGGCCGCCATCGTCGACTTGCAGGGTGGTGTGGATGCCAACACCAATCGACTCGCACCGCTCGAAGCGACCGCCGACAAGGCACGGCAGTTGGCCGACCAGTGGCCGGAATTGCAAGCCGCCCTACAAAACCTGGAGCGAGTGTCAGTTACGACGACCGGACAAGCTAACAGGGCAGCCACCGACGCCAGCAAGGCAATGGCAGCGGTGACCACCGTAGCAGGCAAGGCAGCCGAGACTCAAGCCACGGTCGACGCGGCACTCGATGAGGACGCACCCACGGGGCTTATGGGCAAGCTGAAGGCCAGACTAGACGACCGGATCGAAACGACCGTGACCGGAAAGGTGGCTGCATTCGTTGCCGAGAAGGCGGGTTGGTCGATGCCAGCGGCACTCGGAGCGACGGGCGGCGTGCTTGGCCTCATTGCCATCGGTTTGGTGTTTCTCGGGAAACGCGAGGTCGGCAAGGCCGGTGACGGTGACCAGATACTTGCCCAGCGACTTGCGGCCCTGACGCCCAACACACGAGACGATGCGATAGCCGACAAGTTGGCCGTTATGATGGCGAAACTCGACGAGAAAATTGACACCAAGAGGGGCAAATAACAATGTCAACTGCGCCCCAAACCAAGAGCGAATGCAACGCGAGACACACCAACATTTGGCGGGCTATCAAACTGGTGTTTGGGTCATTGCTGGGACTGACCACGGTGGCATGTCTCGCATTTAATACGGCCGGCAATGCCGTCGACAAGGCCCACGAGGCCCAGGAGCGGGTGGGTGAGGTGGGAGTCGGCCAGACTTATATTCTCCAAGGCATCGACCGCGTAGAGGCGTCGCAGATACGACTGGAAAACAAAGTGGATGGCATGAATGGTGGCGGCGAATGACTCTCACCGACCAACTCGCCCTCATCGCCGTGATGTGCGACCCGGGTGACGATACCGTGTTGCCAGGCATGGATCATGCTCGCGATTTCAGCGGCTTCGACCTCAGCGATTGGCCTGCCGAGTTGTTCGACGACGTAACGATCATCAACGCCACTTTCTACTGCGAGAATTCACCATATCGCCAAGTGTTTCCCGAGGGCTGCAAGGCCACTTTCGAGCGATGTAATCTCGACAACGTGAAGCTGCCCGGTGGCTGCAAAGTAGGTGCCGACTGTTGCAATAAGCAACTTCGATGCTTTCCGCCGACTCCCAAGAATACGAAGGCAAAAGACGGTCTGCCGGAAGGTGCCATTGATTGGCTCGTGGATGAAGCGGGCAAGCCGATCAAGCCATTTGATAGAAGGCAGTTCGTCGGAGTCGACGCTGCCACCAAGAGTGAAACCGTAATCCGCAGCCTCGACCCGGCGGACATTCCTGAAGAGCATGTGATCCGCGAGGTGTTCACTCAATCCGAACTCGCTGCGTTGCATGATGCTGATTTCCAGGCCGAGACAGCGAAGGGCAGTAAGCCCCTGCGAGGCAAAGCCGCCTGGTTCAAGGGTGTGCCGAAAATCATTTCGACAAACACTACCACTGACACAATTGAATTGCCCACCAAAGAATGGCGAAAATGGCAGATGCTTAGGCGATGGGGCCACTTCGATTCAGAACCGAAGAACATCACGCCCCTAGTTCACAAGGCTGGTACGGTGACCTTGCGTGGCTCGGTTACACGACACAAGGCTGAGGGCCCAGCTTGGCTGCATCGCGGCGAGACGGAGGCCGACGTTATCGCTCGCAAGCAAGTGCTGGCGGATGTACGAGCAAGGGCAGTTGAGCCGGAGGCAGTGAAATAATGGCAGAACTCCATGCTGATACAGTCTGGGAAATGCGAACCACCGGTGACAACACCAACGGCGGTGGATTCTATGATAGCAACCCTGGCACGTCGGTTGATTACTCGCAACAAGCCACTGCCCAACTATCGTTGACCGACCTGGCGATGGTGACGGGCGGAACTACGCTTACCTCCGCAACAGGTGGATTCACTGCCGCGATGGACGGCAACCTCCTTCACATCACCAGCGGCACCAACTTCACGGCCGCTTGGTATCAGATGACGTACGTAGACTCCAACACGGCCACGCTCAACAAAGATGCGACGAACGGGAGTGACGCGAGTGCCGGAGTGGGAAAAGTTGGCGGATGCCTTGGAATATTGACATCGGCGGTATTGCAAGAAGGGACGGAAACATACAATACAATCTATGTTAAAAGCGGAACCTTTATCGCCACATTAGACGCCTCTGGTTATTATGGCGCCACTAATTTGTCTATTATTGGTTATGAGACGAACAGAGGAGACAATCCTTTAGGAGATGCAAGACCAGTATTCATCATGGGGGGGTATGCTCTTTCGGCAGGGACCCCCACACTTTGGAAAAACATTAGGGTTACTAGTACGGCCAATCGGGGTGTTGATTGTAGTAGTGGTGGGTACTATTACAATGTGTCCGTAGCAAACACTTCTGGAACGAGTAGCCGCACTGGAGTTGGCTTCAATAGTTACTCTTACTTTTTCAAGAGCTCTATTTCTTGTACTAATGGTTATTGTATATTCCAAAGGACTTCTGGAACACCCGACATCCTTTATTCTTTTCTTCACGATTGTGCTGAAGGTTTCACGGTATACGACAACATCCGCTGTACAAATACCATTTTTTCTAATTGCTCTGCCTATGGGTTGCGTGTGAAGCGTGGTGGATTGTTTCAGGTGACAAATGGAATATTTTATAATTGTGGGACAGGTATCTATGTCGAGAACTTAGATAAAAAAACGCAAATAGTAAATACCATAATCAATTCCTGTGACACTGGAATAAATTCAATAGTGGATACTGATTACAAGGTACTTAGCTATGTTAATTTTTACGGCAACACAACCGACCGGACGAACGTAACGGCTGGCGACAGCGACACCACCCACGATCCCAAATTCGTCGACGCAGGCAACGGCGATTTCCGCTTACAATCCGATTCACTTTGCGCCACTGCCGGAGTGCCAATCACTCTCGGCACTGGAGGCAACACGGTGACGACTTATCAAGGGGCGGTGCCGGCGGTTGCAAGTGCGGGTGGTGGTAGTGCAACGCGACTCGTAGGTGGAGTATTAGTAGGATGAGCAAATATCTAGGCGACGTTGCGGCTAACTCAATTGTCACATTTACGTGGAGTACCAACGATGGTAGTGGTGGCTCCATCACCCGCTCGACCGATGGCACGATTCAAGTCTACAAGGATTCGTCGGCCACCCAAACCGTCGAGGGCGTGACTGATACCGAAGACTTTGACTCGCTCACGGGCGTGCATCACTGTGCCGTCAACACGGCCATCAACACCACATTCTATGCGACGGGTTCGGACTTCCATGTGGTGCTGAATGGGTCGGTAATCGACACGCAAACCGTCAACGCATCGCTGGCACAGTTTAGCGTTGAGAATCGGTACACGCGAGGGACGGATTCGGCATACACGGGGACGCCTCCCAGTGCCGCGACGATTGCCACCACGACCAACACAACGCTCTCGACCGCCCACGGTGCGGGAAGCTGGCTAAGTGGTAGTAGTACCGGCCTGAACACCACGCAAACGGAAGCGGCCGTCACCTCGGCACTCAATACGGCCGTCCCCTCTAGCCCGACTGCTAACAGCACGTTTGACCACCTCGTCGTGATCGACGCCCAAGTCGGCGGCGTGACCAATACTGATACGGCCAATCAGGTCGGTTTCAATGACCGGAGCGGCAGCGAAGTTGCCCGCAACACATACGGCACCGGTGACGGTGAACGAACGGCACGCACTCTACCATAGGAGATAACCCGATGGCCACAAAAGCACACGGAAACATCCCGATTGACCTCATGTCGGGCGGGCTAACCACCATCGAATATGAGCACCACGAAATACACGACGGCGATATGTTTTCCGCAACTGCGAGAACGGCCGTTAACGCTCTCGACATCGCCACGCCACTGACCATGATGATAACGACGCCTGATAGCGACAAGTTGATCCATACTGTTTTTAGCAGCAGTACGTCGGCCTCCGCGTGGCTCTCTATCGTCGAGTCACCGACCAACGCTACGGGCGGCTCCACCATTGTGGAATATAACCGCAACCGCAATTCGACCTCTGAGGCAACTGCCGTGGCAGTTAGTGTCGTGACCGGCAGCGACCTCACAGGCACCGAGATCGCCAACACCATCATCGGCGGTGGGCAGAGGTCCGGCAGATACGGCGGCTCGACTCGCAGTGCGGAGGAGTGGGTATTGGCGGCAAATACATCATATGTTGCCACGTTGCTGAGTGTTGCCGACAACAATACCGGCACCCTCGGCATCGACTGGTACGAGCACACGACCACCGATACATAAAGGCGAGCCGATGGCAACCACTGACATAGACACGCTCCGCGAACAGCACGAGGTCGCCAAGCTGACCCACGAGACGGCACTTCTCCAGGCTGAGACGGCGGCCATTACCGGCATCGCCACGCCCGGCATGACTGTGAATATTCCCGAGGCGTATGGCGACATGCTCGACCCGTCGGAGTATCCGTTCAACGATCAGTTTGGTCGGCCGGCGTATGGTCGCGGTGCCCAGCTTGGCGAGCGGCGGGACGGTGACAACCCGCCAGTCTTCCAGACCGAGATGGAACTGACCAACATCAGGGCCATCGGCCGCACGCTCTACAACTGCAACCCGACAGCCAAGGCAGCATTGGCCAATCTGGCTAACTACGTCCTCGGCACTGGGTTTGAGTATAAGGTGGTGCCGCGGCGACGTGAGAAGCCCGAGCCCGAACTGATGGATACCTGCCAGGCGGTGCTTGACGATTTCATTGATGAGAACAACTGGACGGGTAACGCGGAGAGCGAACGAACCCCACGGGAAAGAGAACTTTTCATTCGCGGCCATCGTGATGGTGAGGCATTGCTTCCGCTCTACCATGTTGGGCATGGTCACGTTCAGACGCGAATCTTCGAGCCCGAGCAACTGACTGAACCAGTGAGTGCGTCGGCTGTTGAGCAGGCATATGGGCTAGAAATGGACCGGCCCGTGTCTTGGAAGTTTGGCGTACACACGCCCGACGATGACACCGAAACCCGCTGGGGTTATCACATCCGGTGGGAGACGCCAGAGTCGCAGACTTCACAGTATTTCCCCGCCGATAAGATGGTTCACATCAAATGGAATACAGATAGCAACATTAAGCGGGGCGTTTCCGACTTCTACGCGGTTTACGAATACCTGGAAGATGCCCATAAGCTGGTCCGTAACACGGCCAAGGGCCACGCCATCATGGCGGCCATCGCATTCATCCGGCAACATGCGAACGGCACTAAGTCACAAGTCGAGGCCATGCAATCGTCGTCCGCGTGGGGCACGTATCGCCAGCCAACACGGAACCAGGGCACCAGGACGCAAACTCAACAGAAGTTTGATTCTGGCACGGTGCTTGACGTTTCCAAGGGGCTGGAATACAAGGCTGGCCCGATGGCCGAGCAAGGCGTGGGCCAAGCTGCCGTGACAGTCCAGCAGGCCACTCTCCGCGTTGTCGGAACTAACTGGTCAATGCCAGAGTGGATGATAAGCGGCGACTCGTCAAACTCTGCCTATGCCTCTTCTCTAGTGGCTGAATCTCCGTTCGTGAAATTCTGTCAAGTAGAACAAAAACTCTATGGTGGTTTTTGCACTAGCGTGATGTGGAAGGCACTTCGCATTGCCCACTCGGCGGGCCGCTTTGATGCGTTCCATTTGTCGTTCGGTGAAATCAAGCGGCTGCTGCGAATCAAAGTCGATACACCTATCGTCCAATCCCGCGACCGCAACATCGAAACCAACCGGCTCAAGATACTTGACGATGACGGGATTATTTCACCCGAAACGCGGAGCAACGAAGAGGGCTACAACCGCGACAACGAGGTGGAGTTAGGGGCCAAGCGGAGTGAGGCAACTTCCCCCTTTGCCGGCGGCGACCAGCCAGGGACACCAGTGGAAGACCAATCGACACGCGAACCGCAAGCGGGGAACCTCGGAACGGCCGAGCGGAATGTGCCCGTCGAGAAGCAGCAAGAGGGCAACCGACTCCAGCAAGCGGCCTCGCTCTTGTGGGAACATTACCCGGCCGCGTCGGCCGATGTAGCCGGGGGAACGGATGCCTGAACTCCCCACTCGCCAACGTCACGAGGACGAGATTGCCTCCGCTCTCGTGCTCCTATTCTCCGAGTGGGACGGTCGTCTCGTGTGGGACAGAATCGCATTTGCTGGCAATGTCGAGTCGGTTCTCGAACCCCGCCTTGTCCAAATCCACAAGGAAGCCAGTGCGAATTTTGCGGCCGACCTGGGCATAGACCTCGCCGACGAAGAAATTGCACGAAATGCCGAGCGGTGGGCGGCGAGTTACACCCGCCCGCTTGCGAGTGAAATTGCCCAGAACACTACACCCGGTGAGGTCGGAGCGTTCAGCCCTAACCGTGCCGACATGATAGCCACGACCGAAACGACACGGACAATCACGGCGGCCGAGACGGCCCTTGCGGCGGTGGTTGTCACGATGGCGGTCGATGACGGTGGGCGTGAAATGCGGTCTGTTTGGTACACTTCACTTGACGAGCGGGTTTGCCCAATTTGCCGACCGCTTCATGGAACTGGGTTGGAGGTGTATGGGCGAGTCAGTGCGAACGGACCACCAGCCCACCCGCGTTGTCGATGTTCCCTTGAGTGGAGATTAACCTAATGCGGAAGCAAACACTACGGGAAATTCAGACGGCCGATGGTGCGGAAGTCGACCGCGAGGCAGGCGTCATCCGTGGCGTCAAGGTACTTGGCTACGAATCGCTGAACGACCGCACCTACGAGAGGGCGGCAGTCAAAAAAGCCATCCCGATGTACGAAGGCATCCGCGTCAACATCGACCACAACGACAAGCAGAACCCCAGCAAAGACCGGCGAGTTGCCGACCGCTTCGGCCGACTCGTTAACATCCACGAAACCAAGACGGGACTAGTGGGCGACCTGGAATATCTCAAGTCCCATCGACTGGCCGAACAGACCACGGAAGTGGCCGACCGTATGCCTGAAATGTTAGGGCTCTCGCACAACGCCGAAGGTCGAACTCGTCGCGACAAGGGCCGCACAATCGTCGAAGAAATCACCCGCGTCCGATCCGTCGATCTGGTATCAGACCCGGCTACAACCCGTTCACTTTTCGAGTCGGAGGATATGACCGTGACCAAAACCATCCGAGAGATCATCGAAACCAGCAAGCACAAAGTCGGCGTGGCCATCCTTCGCGAAATGGTTGGCGAGGAAGTGATGGACCCGGAAATGGCCGTCGAGTCCCCGGAGCCTCCGGCCGAGGAAGAGGCCGACCCCGATTCGGACGCCGAGATTACGATGGCCCTCCACACGGCAGCCAAGGCCGCGATTGACGACACCTCGCTCGACCCCACCGCGACCGCCGCGAAGGTCAAGGAGATCCTCAAGGCCGAAGAGAAGCTGTTGGGCGGTGGCAAGGAGCCATCGTCCGAGCCAGCGTCCGAGCCCGCCGACAGCGAACCGGCCGCCGAGAGTGCGGCAATCGCCAAGCTCGAAAAGAAGATTGATGCACTGGCCGAGAGCCACGCCAAAGCTATCACCGACCTCAAGGGCCGTATCGGTGTCGAGATACCGAAGGGTGGCCAAACCATTACCGAGTCGGCAAACGGCAACTTCAAGCCTGCCACTACTGCCGAGGAATTCCGCACAAGGATCATACGTTGAGCGACCGCGAAGAACTGCATGTTTTCATCGGAATGCCGCACTACGGGCAAATGCAACCGGGGGCGGCTCGTGCCATGTATCGGTTTGCGACCGAGCCCGGCAGTGGGCTGACTCTCACTGAGGGCAACGCCGGCGGCAGTCTCTTGGCTCGCACGTTCAATCAGTTATGGGGCACGGCGATCAGCAACGCAGCTCGCGGCAGTGTCACGCATTTCGCCATGATGCACGCGGACATTGAACCGCTGGCCTACACGGACGATAACCAGTCCAAGCGTCAGTGGTGGCTTGATATCCTGCTGGACGAGATGGAGCGGACTAACGCCGACGTGATTGGTGTCGTGTCGCCCATTAAGGACCAGCGGGGGCTAACGTCCATCGCCGTCGACAACCCGGTCGATCCGTGGCAAGTGTCGCGGCGGTTGACGATGCGGGAAATCCTCGAACTGCCCGGGACGTTCGACGCGGCCGACCTGACGCGGGCGGGGCTCAATCCCGATGGTAGCCCGATACTCGTCAACACGGGCATGATGCTCGTTGACCTCCGCAAGCCGTGGATATTCGAGACGGAAGAGGATGGCCAGACGCTCAAGGCCCACTTCGAGATTGACGACCGGATAACGTGGGACGCTAAACAGAAGATGGCGTGCGTCCAAGTCATCCCCGAGGACTGGAAGTTCTCCCGTCAAGCCCATGCGGCCGGTGCGAAAGTATGTGCCACCCAGAAAGTGAAGCTACACCATCGTGGAGAAATCGCCTACGACAACCATCTGCCGTGGGGCAGTCAGATATTCGACGTGGAATCAATTGGCCTTTCGCCACCGATTCAGGACACTGAGCCAGCACTTGACGAATCGCCGGAACTAGAGCCGGCGTTGACATAACAACTAATAACAGAGAATAAGGAGAAAACAAAATGGCTTTTCTCGCACGAGATTTTGAGGACTTGTTGAAGCAGGACACTTTCCATGTGTTCGACGACTTCGACCACTACGTCACCGCCGACACTTTCACGACGGTGGCAACTGACAGCGGCACGATTGCCGTGGGTGACGGAGCGGGTGGGATTGTGAAAATCGACCCGTCCAGTGACGGCGGCGATAGCCAGGCGGCCAATGATGAAACGTACCTCAAGGGTACGACGGAAATCTTCAAGTTCGCCACGGACAAGCCGTTCTTCATGGCGACGAAAGCACGGCCGTATGCCAATACCATCGGCACGATTGGATTGATTGTTGGCGTGAAGGATGCGGTGGCGGCCAACAGTTTGCAGGACACGACCGGCGGCCCGGCAGCCAGCTACAGTGGGGCTGTGTTCTTCAAGGACAGCGGCACCACGTACTGGAAGTGTGAGTCTTCGGTGTCCACCTCGCAGACCACCGTCACGACCGAGCACACGGTGGCCAACAATGCCTGGGACATCCTCGTCATCGAAGGCCGACCGATTTCCAGCACCACGACCGAGATACATTTCTACTCGGCCGACGTGCAAACGGATGGCGACTACACGCTGGCGGAAGTCGGACTCGACACCAGCGGCACCAACTTCGTGGCCCAGACGCTAACGCATACTTCGGCCACGGAAATGCAAATCTGCCTCGGCTGCAAAGCGGGCACGGCCAACAACAGCCAATACCTTGACGTGGACTGGGTCTATGCGGCCCAGCGGCGTTAATCCACACAACCAACAGACTCCAGCATAGGAGACAATCAAATGGCGTTCGTAGACTACAGGGAATTGCGAAAGCAGATCGACGCCGGCGAGCCTCGCCAGTGCTGCGAGTTCATCCGTGAGGGGTTCAGCAAGAAGTGGTTCGACCCCAAGGATTTCCAAATCCGC
>Ga0307928_10000113_pt1 | contig 48902 bp, 54 predicted proteins | sample AceLakmetagen232_FD_201815 | JGI IMG/M metagenome (GOLD analysis project Ga0307928, IMG submission 201815) | Saline water microbial communities from Ace Lake, Antarctica - #232 | ecosystem: Environmental > Aquatic > Non-marine Saline and Alkaline > Saline | place: Antarctica: Ace Lake...
CCAGCTTTATTACCGGAGCAGTTATCAATATTGATGGAGGATTGAGTATCTAATTTTAAGAGAATTTAGAATTTATGTTACTAAACAAAGAGCAAATAAAAAATATAATTCCCTATGATGAACCCTTTTTATGGGTTGATGAAATAGAAAGCATTGAAGGAGACACTATAATTGGTTATAAACAAACCTCTCCTAAAGACCCTTATTTCAAAGGGCATTTTAAAGACTTTCCAATAATGCCGGGAGTTTTAGTTGTTGAAGGAATCGCTCAGACAGGTACTCTTCTTTTAAGAAAAAAAATCGGCAGAAATCATAGAAACAAACATCTTTTGGCATATCAAGTGAGAAGCGCTATTTTTTATAAACCAATTTTTCCTGGTGATAAAATAAAATACAAAGTTGAACTTTTAGGATTTTACGGCTTTAAAATCGCCAATTTTAAAGGAGAAGCTTTTTGTGGAGATGAAAAAAAATGTGAGGTAAGATTTAGCGTAGCAGTTGTAGATAAAGATGAATTTAAGAGAGAATTCATTAGAGAGAAACAAGGGGAAAAAATCGCAGCTCAGACTAAACTTCCTCCTTTAAAAATAGGAAATCTTTCTGTGTCCTTGCCGATTATTCAGGGAGGAATGGCAACAAGAGTTTCTCTGCATAATTTAGCAGGAAATGTGGCTAAACAGGGAGCAATTGGCATCATTGCTGTTTCTGGTATGAGCGACCCAAACGAAGTTAAATCAGAAATAAGACAGGCAAGAAAAATTGCCGGTCCAAAAGGGATTATTGGAATAAACATTATGGGCGTGGTAAGCCATTTTGTTGAGTTAGTAAAAGCAGCTATAGAGGAAAAAATTGATTTAATTATTCAAGGAGCGGGATTTAGAGAAGATATTTTTGAAATAGGGGGAAAATATAATATTCCCATATTTTCAATGGCTTCTTCAAGTAAAGTTGCCAAAAAAGGTGAAGCTATGGGAGCGGCAGCAATAGTTGTTGAAGGGGCAGACGCTGGCGGTCATTTAGGATTTCCAGAGGGTCATCCTTTTAGAAAGACTATTGACATTGTTAAAGAAGTAGCAAAAACAGTGAAGATTCCAGTGATTGCTGCTGGAGGGATATTTAACGGAAAAGACATTGTAGAGCTCTTAAGAGCAGGAGCTAAAGGGGTCCAGATGGCAACAAGATTTGTAGCAACAAAAGAATGTGATGTTCATCAAAAATTCAAAGAACTATATTTAAAAGCAAAAAAAGAAGATGTTGTTATTGTCCATTCACCTGTTGGTTTGCCCGGCAGAGTTATTAAAAACTCTTTTGTTGAAAAAATTTTAAAAGGGGAAGCTCCGAAACCAGACCCTAAAAAATGTCAGGGATGCATAGGAATGGTTTGTGATAGAAGTTATTGTATTTTAGAAGCCTTGGAAAATGCTCGAAAAGGAGATTTAGAAAATGGGTTAGTTTTTGCAGGTTCAAATGTTTGGAGAATAAATAAAATAGTTTCTGTAAAAGAATTAATCCAAGAATTAGTAACAGAAGCCAACGAGATTTTAAAAAACCAACCCTTACTAATAACTTCATAAAAAATGCTGATTTTAAACCAACAACAAGTAAAAAAGATTATTCCGTTAAGCAAAATTAAAACGGTAATTAATTGTGTTGAAAAAGCATTCTATGATTATGGGAAAAATAATGTCCAGATGCCGCCAAAGACCTATTTATATTTTAAAGAATATAATGGAGATTTGCGGATAATGCCTTCTTTTTCTTTGAGACTCAAGATAGCTGGGACAAAGATTGTTAACGTTCATCCAAAAAATCCTCAAGCAGGATTACCAACAGTAATGGCATTGATTGTATTAAATGATGCCAAAAACGGCATGCCAATAGCTTTATTAGATGGTACTTATATTACAGGGATGAGAACGGGAGCAGCCGGAGCAGTAGCAGTAAAATATTTAGCAAGGAAAAATGCTAAAACCTTGGGAGTTGTTGGGGCTGGACAGCAGGCAATATTTCAAATAGCTGCTATTACTAAAGTAAGGAAAATAAAAGAAATATCTGTTTTTGACATTAACAACAAGACAATCCAAAAATTAAAAGAAGTTTTAGGCAAAGAAAAAATCAAAATTAAAAAAGCTCCATTATCAGAAGTGTCTGGAAAAGATATTTTAGTCACTATTACCCCTTCCAGAAAGCCGATTATCAAAAAAGAATGGATTCTGCCAGGGACTCATATAAATGCAATTGGAGCCGATGCTGCAGGAAAACAAGAATTAGACCCTCAAATTTTAAAACAAGCAAAAATCGTTATTGATGATTGGGCTCAGGCAAGCCATTCCGGAGAAATAAACGTTCCTTTGAACAAAGGAATTATTAAAAGAAAAGACATTTATTCTTCTTTAGGAAAAATAGTTTGTGGCAAAAAATCAGGAAGGAAAAATAATAAAGAAATTACAATTTTTGACTCAACCGGATTGGCAATACAAGATTTATATACGGCAAACCTAGTTTATAAAAAAGCCTGCCTGTCTAAAAGGCAGACAAAAAGAAAAAAAAATGTTTGAGAACAATAAAATATGCCAGGTTTTAAATATTAAATACCCAGTTATTCAGGGAGGAATGGCTGGTGTTTCAGAATCAATTTTAACATCAGCTGTTTCAGAAGCAGGTGGTTTGGGAGTAATTGGTTCTGGATTTTTTCCTCCGTCCTGGCTTAAACAAGAAATTAAAAAAACCAGAAATTTAACTGCTAAACCTTTTGGGGTTAACCTTTTAATGCAAAATCCCAATGTATCGGAATTGGCAAAGGTGGTAATTAAAGAAAAAGTTCCTATTGTTTTTACAGGAGGAGGAAATCCCCTTCCTTTATTTTCTTATTTAAAAAAGGCTGGAATTAAAGTTATTCCGGTAGTAGCTTTGGCAAGATTGGCTAAAAAAATGGAAGATAACGGCGCTGACGCAATAGTAGTGGAGGGGTTAGAATCCGGAGGTCATATTGGCAATAGTACTACAATAGTTTTAGTTTCTCAGACAAAAAAACTGATTAAAAAAATTCCTTTGATTGCTGCTGGCGGAATTTGTAACGGTGAAAGCGCTGCTGCTGCTTTTTTATTGGGAGCTGATGGAGTTCAGCTCGGAACAAGATTTTTAGCAAGCAAGGAATGCCAAATTCACGAAAATTATAAAGAAGCCGTGATAAAAGCAACCGATGAAAACATCGTTGTGGTAGCAAGGTTTACTGGTCATCCAGTAAGAGTAATAGAAAACGAATTGGCAAAGAAAATTAAAGAACTTGAACAAAAGAATCCTTTTCCTGAGGAAATAAAAGCAGATAGATTTGCCGGTTCCAAAGTAGCAGAAGGCAATATTGATAACGCGCCTTTGCTTTGTGGGCTTTGCGCTGGGGAAATTTTTGAGATTAAAAGCTGCAAAGAAATAATAAAAGAAATTGTAGAAAACTTTCAAAAAATTATAAAAGAGACATCTCAAAATTTATGAACAGAGCAGAGTCTTTATTTTGTAAAATTTTTTTAGCTCCCATTATTAAAAAAATTTTCATTAAAGAAATTAAAGGGCTGGAGAATGTTCCTGCAAGTAATTTTATTTTAGTTTCAAATCATCAAAGCCATCTTGATATAATAATATCGGCCTTTCTTTGTCTCCCGCGAAGATTTCATTTTATCGGCCAAATTGATGGATTTAAAATTCCTTTGAAATGGTTAATCAGAAGCATCTATTTTCTATCGGGAGTAATTCCTTTAGACCGGCAGAACAAAGAATCCAGGGAAAAAGTAATTTTGCAAGCAATCAAAATTTTAAAAAAAAGAGATATTTTAATAATTTATCCAGAAGGAAAAAGATCTTTGAATGGTGAAATTCAGGGAGGGAAATTAGGAATAGCTAAAATTTTTTTAAAGACAGGTATTCCTATAATACCTGCCGCTCTTCACGGGACATTTGAAATTTTACCTCCAAAAGGAAAATTAAAAATAAAAAAGATTGTAAAGGTAAATATTGGAAAACCTCTTTATTTTGAAGAAGAATTTGCCCAAGCCCAAAAAATAGATGAAAATTCAGAAGAATACAAAGATATTTTAAAAAAAATCACAAACAGAGTGATGGCAGAAGTTGCTTATTTAAAAAGCTTTCATGAAGAAAACGTTTATCAATTTTGCTAAAATATTTATATTTCCGATTACTCGAATTTTTACTGAAAAAATAGAAGGCAAAGAGAACTTTTTTAAATATGATAGTTTTATTTTAGTTTCAAATCACAATAATGGTTTGGACCATTTTTTTATTGGAAACGCTTTAAAAGATAATTTAAAAAACGTGCATTTTGTTGGAGCAATGGATAATTTTAAAATTTTATTAATGTCAGGATTACTCTATCAATTTTCTGATACAATTGTCATAGACAGGAAAAAACCAAAGAGAAAAGAATTTTTAGAAGTTATAACAAAATATTTAAAAAAAGGGAAAATTATTATTATTTATCCCGAAGGAGATGTTAATAAAACAAAATTTCTTTTAAGAGGGAAAACAGGAGTTGCTGAATTAGCTTTAAAAAACAGAGTTCCGATAATTCCTGTTGGCATAAAAAAAGCTGAGAATTCTTTTAAAAAAATTGTAAAAATAGGAACTCCCCTGACTTTTCCTTTGGAAACAGAAGAATTTAAAAATTTAGAAAGAAATCAAAAAGATTATACTTTACTTTTGACAAAAGTTACTGATAAAATTATGCAAGAGATTTCTAATTTATGCGGAAAACCCTATAATTACAAGTGAGGGAAGAAAAGAAAAACGAAGTTTTTATTTTCTGACCGAACGCCGTAATTTCAAGCTTTGCTTATAATTACAAGTGAGGGAGCCGAGCACATAAACATTGTGTGCTTCGGCGAACGAATGAAGTAATTTCAAGCTTTGCTTATAATTACAAGTGAGGGAGCCGAGCACATAAACATTATGTGCTTCGGCGAACGAATGAAGTAATTTCAAGGTTCTGCCAAAGGCAGGTTCTTATAATTACAAGTGAGGAAAGAGAAGGAAAATTTATTTTCATTCTCTGACCGAACGCCGTAATTTCAAGGTTCTGCCGAGCGTTAGCGAGGCAGGTTCTTACGAATATGATGCCAATTAAAAAAATTCTCATTGCTAATAGAGGCGAAATAGCTTTACGAATTATCCGAACTTGTAAAGAGCTTGGTATTAAAACGGTAGCTCTTTGTCCTCAAAAAGGCCAAGAGAACAACTTTTTAGAGACAAAATTCGCTGATGAATTTTATTGTTTAGAAGAGGAAGGAATTTTGGGCTATCTTGACCAAAAAAGAATTATTCAAATTGGAAAAGCAGCGTCAGTTGATGCTATTCATCCTGGATATGGTTTTTTAGCTGAAAATGGGGATTTTGCCGACCTTTGCGCTAAAAATAATATTAAGTTTATTGGTCCTTCAGGAGATATTTTAAGAAAAGTCGGTAATAAAATAAAGGCGAGAGAAATTGCCAAGAAAGTTAAACTTCCCTTATTGCCAGCTTGTGAAAAATCTACAAGACAAGGTGAAGAAGCTTTTAAAACAGCAAAAAAGATAGGATGCCCCCTTCTTTTAAAAGCTTTAAGCGGTGGAGGCGGAATCGGGATAGAACTTATTGAGAAAATTGATAAGGAAAAATTTCTTGCCACTTTTCAAAAATTACAAAGGCAGGTAAAAAACGCTTTTGGCGATGATGAAATTTTTGTTGAAAAATTTTTAGAAAATCCTCGTCATATTGAGTTCCAAATTTTAGGAGATGGCAAAGGAAATGTTGTTCATTTTGGAGAGAGGGAATGTTCAATTCAAAGAAGACATCAAAAGCTCATTGAAGAAGCCCCTTCTTCGTTTTTAGACAAGAACCTTCGAAAAAAAATGGGGAAATTAGCAGTAAAATTTGGGAAATTTTTAAAATATGAAGGAGTAGGAACAGTTGAATTTTTAGTTGATGAAGATAAAAATTTTTATTTTATGGAGGTTAATCCTCGTTTGCAAGTAGAACATCCAGTAACTGAAAAAATTACAGGTTTTGACCTTGTTGAGCAGCAAATTAGGATTGCTCAAGGCGAGAAATTAAATTTAAAACAAAGAAATATTAAATTTTCAGGATGGGCAATGGAATTCCGAATTAATAGCGAGAAAGCCCAAGAAAATTTTCTTCCAACAATTGGAACCGTTGCTTACTATCTTCCTCCTAATGGAACGGGAGTTGAAGTTCATAGTTTCTTACATCAAGGTCAGGTGATTTTTCCTTATTTTGACAGCCTTTTGGCGAAACTGGTTGTTTTTGCAGAGAATCGCAAAATTCTGATAAATAGAGCGAAAAGAGCTCTTAATGAATTTATAATTAAGGGTTTGCCAACATTAATTCCTTTGCATAAGGTTATTTTGGAAAATGAAAATTTTATTAATGGAGTTCTTTCAACATCATTTCTCAAAAAAGAAAAAATAATTGAGAAGATTGTAGAAAAAGGGGAAGAAGTTTTTAAAGGAATTAAAGAAAAAGAAGGCAAAATAGACGAAAAAGAAATTGCCCTTATAGCGGCTAAAATCTATTTTGAAACAAAAAAAGAGGAAAACTCGCCTCAAAAAGCCAATAAGTGGAAAATGGCTTCTTGGCAAGAATAGAAATATGAAAACAATACTAAAAATTGGAGAGAAGAGTTATAAGGTTGAAATTTTAGAGATAGAAAAAAATTTAATTAAAGTAGTGGTGGACAGCAAAGAATACTTTTTAACTCAAAATGAAAAAGGAGAATTATCATTTCTTGATAAAGACAAGATTTTTTCTGTTTTGCAGAAAGATAAAAAAGAAGATAATTTTTATCATCTTGGCAATGAGAAAATAATTAAAGCTCCGCTTGCCGGAGTTGTCTCTAAAATTTTTGTTAAAAAAGGCGAAATTGTAAAAAGAAATGATTTAGTAGCTGTTCTTTCGGCAATGAAAATGGAGAACGAAATTATTGCCGAATCTTATGGCAAAATTAAAGAAATTAAATTTAAAGAGGGGCAACAAATTAAAAAAGATGATATTCTAATATTATTAGAGTAAAGAGTTTTGTCTAACCGAGCACATAAAACGTTATGTGCTTCGGTTAGCAACAAAATCTTTACCGAGCACATAAAACGTTATGTGCTCGGTGTAAGCCAAAGCACACAAATTGTAATTTGTGTGCTCGGTCGAGCACTAAAATTACAATTTTAGTGCTCTGAAACTTGTAACGTGTTAAACTTTTTACTTCGTAAAAACTTTAACGCTAACAATTTCTAACATGAAATTAATCCATTATAAAAAGCTTTCTTCTACAAGTCTTAAAGCAAAAGAATTAGCTAAAAAAGGAGCAAAACCTTGGACGGTTATAATGGCTGATGTTCAAACTAAAGGGCGCGGTCAGATGGGGAATAAATGGTTTTCTCCAAAAGGAGGGCTTTATTTTTCAATAATTTTGCCAAAAGCCGAGCTCGAAGATTTGCAGACTTTAACTGTTTTAGCCGCTTTTACAATTGCAAAAGTGATTAAAGAAAATTTTAAAATAGAACCATTGATTAAATTGCCAAATGATGTTTTAATAAATAAAGAAAAGGTAGCTGGCGTTTTAACAGAAAATATTATTGGAAAAGCTCTTAAACTGTCAATAATAGGGATTGGCTTAAATACTAATATTGAAAAATTCCCAGAAGATTTAAAAAATACAGCAACTTCTCTTAAGCTTAAATTGGGCAAAAAGGTAGACAATAGAAAAATTTTAAATCAAATTTTAAAAGGAATAAAAAAACAATTAAAAAGTATCAAAGAATAAAAAAATATGGACTTTAAAGAACCTTTCAAAAAATTAGCAGAAAAGAGGCAGGAATTAGACGATACTATCGTTAGAGAAGCTCAACATAAAAAAGGGAAATTATCTGCCAGAGAAAGAATTAATTTACTTTTAGATCCAGAAAGTTTTGTTGAGATTGACTCTTTCGTTGAAAGTAGATTTTCTGCTTTTGGTATGGGCCGCAAAAAAGTTCCTGGAGACGTAGTAATTACTGGTTTTGGTAAAATTTCTAACCGTTTAGTTTATGTTTACAGTCAAGACTTTTCAAAAATCGGAGGTTCTTTAGGAGAAGCTCATGGGAAAAAAATTGTTAAAGTTATTGAAACTGCCAGAAAAACAGGTTCTCCTATAATTGGAATAATTGACAGTGGAGGCGCGAGAATTCAAGAGGGAGTAGCCAGTCTTGATGGCTATGCCGCTATTTTTCGAGCGATGGTAAAAGCTTCGGGAGTAATTCCTCAAATTAGTTGTCTTGTTGGACCATCTGCTGGAGGAGCATCTTATAGCCCTGGTCTTTCTGATTTTGTTTTTATGGTTGAAGGGATAAGTCATATGTATATTACAGGGCCTGCTGTCATAAAATCAGTAACTGGTGAGAATGTTTCTTTTGAGGAATTAGGAGGGACAGCGATTCATAGCGCAAAATCAGGTTGCGCTCATTTAATTTTTAAAAATGAAAAAGATTGTTTTTTAGGAATAAAAAAACTTTTATCTTATCTTCCTCAGAACAATCTTGCAGATCCTCCTTATCAAAAAACTTTTCTTTCTGAAATTTTTAAAAGAGGAGCAGATGCCCTTTTAAAGGTTATTCCCAAAAAAGAAGAAAAAGGATATGAAATGCGAGATATAATAAGAGAGGTTTTTGACTCTAATACTTTTTTTGAAATTCAAGAAAATTTTGCTACCAATGTAATTTGTGGTTTTGCTAGACTTTCTGGCTATGTTGTTGGAACCGTAGCTAATCAAACAAAATTTATAGCAGGGACTCTTGATATAGATTCTTCAGATAAAGTCGCCAGGTTTGTTAGATTTTGTGACAGCTTTAATATTCCTTTAATTAATCTTGTTGATACTCCTGGATATCTGCCGGGGAAAGAACAGGAGGAACGTGGCATAATTCGTCATGGAGCTAAAGTTTTATATGCTTATGCTCAGGCTACTGTGCCTAAGATATCTGTGATTTTAAGAAAAGCGTTTGGAGGAGCTTATATTGCCCTATGTTCTCGCAATCTTGGTTATGACGTGGTAATTGCCTGGCCCTTTGCCCAAATTGCCGTAATGGGCGGAGAACAAGCAGTAAAGATTATTTATAAAAAAGAAATTGCCGAAAGTAAAAATCCCCAGAAGACAGAAAAGGAGAAAACACAGGAATTTAAAGAAATGTTTTCAAACCCATGGGAAGCAGCAAGGCTTGGTCAAGTTGATATGGTAATCCATCCCCAGGAGACAAGAGACGTGCTGATAAAGTGCTTAAAATCGCTTTTAAATAAGAGGGAAGAAAAAGTCATTCGTAAACACGGAAATATACCATTATAATATGTTTATTTTACTTTTTATTTTTGCTTATCTTCTAGGTTCAATTCCGGTCGGATATTTGATTGTTAAAGGAAAAAAAGGAATTGATATCAAAAAAATAGGATCAGGAGCAACTGGCGGGACGAATGTTAGCCGAATTTTAGGAGTAAAGTATGGAATTTTAGTCGGTGTTTTAGATGTTCTAAAAGCTTATTTTCCTGTTTTTTTGGCTGCTAAATTTTTAGCTCCCGGCTGGCAATTGATTTTTGTTGCCATAGCTCCTGTTTTAGGCCATATTTTTCCTTGTTTTTTAAAGTTTAAAGGAGGGAAAGGGGTTTCTACAATGGTAGGCGCTTTATTTGCTCTTTTTGGACCAAAGTTTATTTTAATTATCTTGCTTTATGCTATTTTATATTTTAGCGTTTTTCAAATTTCAAGTTTATTCAGTTTAGCTTTTTCTGCTTCTTTGCCTGTAATTTGTTATCTATTTTTCCCAAAAACATCATATATATTTTTAGGGCTCTTTCTTTTAGCTTTAATTTGGTGGGCGCACAGAGAGAATATTCAGAGAATTAAAACAGGCGAGGAAACTAAAAGAAAAGTGAAATTTTCCAAAGCAGAAAAAAGCTAGATGAAAAAGCAAAATTTGGGAAAGCTTGGCGAAAGAATTGCCCAGGAATATCTTCTTAAAAAAGGATACAAAATTTTAGACTTAAATTGGCAAGCTCCTTTTTCAGGGAAAAAATTTGGAGAGATTGATATTGTGGCTAAAAATAAGACGATTTGTTTTATTGAAGTTAAAACAATAGCAGAAAACCCGGACTTTTTCCCAGAAGACAAAGTTGATTTTTTAAAAAAGAAAAAATTAAAAAAATTAGCTGAAATTTATTTAATTGACAAAAAAATTCCCTTAGATGCAAAATACCAGATTGATGTAATCGGTATTAAAATTAATCCGACTGCAAAAAAAGCAAAAATCTCTTATTTTGAAAACGCCCTTGGAAATTAAAAAAAAGAGGGCTTTTTACGTTTTTTTGTAAAAAGCCCTTTAAGATAAGGAAAAAGATTTTTAAGAAGAAGATTCATCTTTTTTCAAGGAACTGGATTTTTCGTTCTCGCCCTCAAGGAACCCTTGGAGAAAATTGACCTGTCTCTCGGTAATCTTCAATTTTCTATGAAGGCCGTTTCCTTTCTTTGTCTGCCAGATTTCAGTCTTTTTTTGCTGCATAGCCGCTCTAAACACTTCTTGAGGGACTATTTTTCTTCCTAGAGATTTTTTAATCTCCAGATAGGCTTTATTTCTCACTGTCCCCTGTAGTGTCCTGTATTCTTCTTTGATTTCCTGGAGCTCTTTTTGAAGCTGTTCAAATCTTTTCTTTATCTCTTCTTTTGCCCATTCAAAAACGAAAACAATTTTCTTTTTCTGGGCTAAAGTTTTTCCAGCTTCTACAGCGTATTTTTCATAACAAGTCGCACAAATCAAGTGGGCTGCCTTTCTTTTCTTTCCTCCGCAAAGAGGACATTCTTCATTATTTATCATCTCTTATCCTCCCTTTTTTAAGTTTCTTCTTTTTATCCTTTCCTTATCTTTTATGTCTTTATTATACGCCTAAATTAAGATTTGTCAAATTTTTAGGACAATACCAAAATGTCCGAGGTCTGACCTCGGACATTTCCGATATTTTTTAATTATATGAAGTATGGTAAAATTAAATACAGCTGAAACATTATAAAAATGTTAGATTTATACAAAAATAAGTTTAAAAAAATAGAAACAACCATAGGTAAATTCTTTTCTCGTTTTCCGTTCACTCCCAATCAATATACTTCAACTTCTATTGTTTTTGCTTTAGCCGTTTTTTATTTTTTAATAAAACAGAACTTAATATTAGCGCTTATTTTTTTTCTAGTTGCCGGTTTTTTAGATTTTATTGATGGAGCAGTGGCAAGATATAAAAATATATCTACAAAATTTGGAGCTTATTTAGATACGATTGTTGACCGCTACGTAGAAGGATTTTTGCTTTTTGGAATGCTTTTTTTACCCCTTCCTAAAATCTTTTTGCCTGGCTTTTGTTGGATTTTCTTAATTTTATTTGGCTCTTTTTTAACTACCTATGCAAAAGCTACGGCTAAAGAAAAAGAATTAGTTACAAAAGAGCTAAAAGGTGGACTTTTATCAAGAGGGGAAAGAATAATTTTGCTTTTAATTTCTTTAATTTTGGGAATTATTAATCCAAGTTTTACTTGGATGACTTGTCTTTTAATTTTAATTGCTATTTTAACCAATTTTACTGCCTTACAAAGAATTCATTCTGCCTTAAAATCAAATTCTTAGGAATTTTTTAATTCTGGTCAAAGCAGGGAAAATTAAATAAAAAGCTGAACTTCTTTTGCCTTTTGTTTTTGTTTTTCTTTCTAAGATTCCACTTTTAAAATCTTCTAAATTTTTTACTTCCTCTACGATTGTATAAGCATCACCCACGCAATTCTTATGATGAGCATCGCTGCTCGCAATTTTAGCTAAGTTATGTTTTTTGGCAAAATCTAAAGCTTTTTTATCGTTTCCAAAAAGAGCCCTTGAATTAAAAACTTCAATTCCGTCTATTAAATCTTTATATTCCGTTAAATTCCCTTTAAACTTTTCCAAAAAGTGAAAAGGGTGAGGGATTACTACTATCCCTCCTTGGTTTTTTATTTTCTTTATAACCTGTAAAGGGTCATCCCCTTTACCTTTAACCTCTTTTTTTAAAAAAAGTCCTAAAATATCTCCTTGTTTTGTTCTTATTTCTTCTCCTAAAATTAAAAAAGCGTTTAATTTTTGAGCAGCTTTAATCGCTTCTTGCCATCCAGCAGTTGTATCATGGTCTGTAATAGCAACGCCATCAAGCCCTTTTTCCAGGGCTGTTTTTATTAAATCTTCTGGAGAAGAAATAGCATCAGGGGAATAATAACTGTGACAATGTAAATCTATTTTCATGTTAGAAGATGTTAGCGACGAAGGAGCGTTACAAGTTCTTACACCCAGCCCTTTCTAATCTTCAAGAAAGGGCTGGGTGTAACAAAACACTTTATCTTAGTTTTAAAGTTAATAAACCTAAAATTAATAAAATAACTGAAATTATTTGAAATCTTGTGACAATTTTAGGTTCTGGCCACCCAATAAGCTCAAAATGATGATGCAATGGGGCCATTTTAAACACTTTTTTCCCTGTCCTTCGGAAAGATATAACTTGGATTATTACTGAAAGAGCTTCAATTACAAATATTCCTCCGATTATTGGTAAAATAAGTTCTTGTTTTGTAATTAAAGCCACAAAACCTAAAGCAGCTCCTAAAGGTAAGGCTCCTACATCTCCCATAAAAATCTGAGAAGGATAGGAATTATACCATAAGAATCCTAGACAAGCTGTTACCAAAGAAACACAAAAAATAGCTAATTCACCAGCTCCTTGGATATAAGGGATATAGAGATATTCGCTTAAAATTAGGTTACCGGAAAGATAGCTTAGAATTGCAAAACCTATTCCTACAAAAATCAAAGTAGAGGTAACCAAACCATCTAAACCGTCAGTTAAGTTTACAGCATTACTTGAAGCTAAAATTACCAACATCACCCAGATGATATAAAGAGGGCCTAAAAATAAAATTAAATTTTTAAAAAAAGGTATGCTTAAAGCGCAAATTGGAAAACTAGCTTCCTGAAAAACTAACCAAAACCCCAAACCTAATCCAAGAAGAGATTCTATAATTAATTTATGAGATTTTTTGAGCCCTTGGGAATTTTTCTTTTTAAATTTTAACCAGTCATCAGAAAGACCTAAAAGAAAGAAAAAAAAGATGGTTATTAAAAGAGCGATTATCCATTTGTTCAATATAGCGCATAAAAGCGTGGTTAAAAAAACAGCTAAAACTATTCCAAGACCTCCGCCAGTCGGAACATGCTTTTTGTAGTCATGAAAGTGATGGAAATTTTCTTTTCTTATCTGAGCTACAAACCTAAATTTTTCTAATTTTTTAATTAAAAAAGGGATAAAGCAAAAAGTAAAAAAAAGAGAAAAAAGCGCGGCAATTCCAGCTCGAACAGTAACATACTGGAAAACATTAAAAAAAGGATGATATTCGGCTAAATAATGAAGGTAATATAACATGAGAAATAACTAATAACAGCTAATTTTTAATTTTTGTATAATTTTTTCTAATTCCATTTTTCGAGAACCTTTAATCAAAATGACAAAAGGTTTATTCAAAAGAGGTTTTAAAATACCTACTGCTTTCAAGGGAAATTTAAACCAAAATTTTTTAATATTTTTATCTTTTATTTCTCTAAAAGCGAACTTAGCTGAGGTTCCGATACAAATCACCAGAGCTGGTTTTAACTTTTGCAAATGTTTGCCTATTTTTTGATGCTCTACTTTTGAAAATCTTCCTAATTCTAACATATCTCCAAAAATTATTATTTTTTTGCCAGAAAATTTCTTTAAAGCGTTCAAAGCTTCAAGCATTGAGAAAGGATTACAATTATAGCAATCTTGAAAAATTGTAGTTTTTTTTATTTTAAAGATTTCTGACCTCAATGGCAAAGTTTTGTAATTTTCCAACTCTTTTTTTATTTTTTCAAAGCTTATTTTGAAAATTCTACCAATGGCAATTGCTGCTAGGGCATTATAAACGTTATAAATGCCTGGCAAAGGAAGCTTTATTTTGATTTTTTTAATTTTAAATGTAAAAAATTTTGGATTTTCTTTTAAAATTTCAGCCCTAAAATCAGCAGAATTTTTAATCCCAAAAGTAATTTTGTCTTTAAACTTTATTTTTCTTAAATATGGGTCATCAGTATTTAAAACCAAAGTTTCTAAATTTGAATATCTGATTAGCTCGGTTTTTGCTTTAAAAATTTTTTGTTGAGAACCAAAATAACCTATATGAGTTTTACTAATATTAGTAATTATTCCAATATTAGGCTGACAAATTTTTGCTAATTTCCTTATTTCTCCTAAATGATTTGCTCCCAATTCTAAAACAACAATTTGATGAGAGGGTTTTAAATTCAGTAAAGTTAAAGGAATTCCGATTTTATTATTATAACTTTTCTGAGAACTTAAAACTTTAAATTTACTCCCTAAAATCTTAGCAGTCATTTCTTTTACGGTTGTTTTTCCATTACTTCCGGTAATCGCTATTACTTTTATTTTAGCTTTTTTTCTCAAATGAAAAGCTATTTTTCCTAAAGCTTCTGTTGTATCTTTTACCTTTAAAATAAATAAATTTTTAGGAGCTTTTAATTTGTTTGAAACTATTAATCCTTTAGTTCCTTTATTTACTGCTTCTTTAAAGAATTTATGACCATCAAATTTTTCTCCTTTTATTGCTAAAAAAACGTCGCCTTTTTCCAATATCCTGGTATCAATAGAAATTTTCTCTATTTTTGTATTCAGATTTCCTTGAATTAATTTCCCGTTTGTAACCTTAATTAAATCTCTTAATAAAATCATAGTTTGGATATCAGATTTTTTACTATCTTTTTATCAGAAAAGGGAAAAGTTTTATCTTTGAAAATTTGGTAAGTTTCATGGCCTTTGCCAGCGATTATCACTAAATCGCCTTTTTGGGCAAGTTTTAGAGCTTTTTCAATAGCTTTTTTTCTGTCAATAATCTTTAAGTATTTTCCTTTTGTTTTTTTAATTCCTTTTTCTATCTGGTTTATTATTGCTTCTGGTTTTTCAAAACGAGGATTGTCGCTGGTAATAATTGTGAAATCAGAAAATCTGCCGGCAATTTTCCCCATGGGTTCTCTTTTTGATTTATCTCTGGTGCCGCCACAGCCAAAAATTAAAATCAATTTCTGATAAGGCAATTTTTTACATGCGCTTAAAAGATTTTCAAGAGCGTCTGGGGTATGAGCATAATCTATTATTATGTTAAAATTTTTACCCGGGACTTTTTCAAATCTTCCGGGAATTATTTTTAATTTTTCCAACCCCTTTTTAATACTTTTTAAAGGAATGCCAAGCAACAGCATTGTGGTAAAAGCAGCTAAGCTGTTTTTAACTTGGAAATCTCCAATTAATTTTAAGTTGATTGGAATCTCTTTTTTTTGATAGTGAATTTTGAAAAAAGTGCCTTTAAAAGTAGATTGAATATTGTGGGCTGAAACGTCGGCAGATTTATTTAAACCAAAAGTTAACCGTTTTTTCTTTGGTATAATTTTTAAAAAATCTTTGGCAAATTTATCATCTGAATTGATTACTCCAAAATCAGCTTTATTTTCTTTAATGATTTTTAATTTTGAGTTTAAATAATTTTTAATATTTTTGTGCCAATCTAAATGTTCTCGAGACAATCCCAAAAAAACAGCTATTTTAAAGTTTAGACCATATACTCTTTTTAAATCTAAGGAATGAGAAGAAACTTCCATTACAGCGTATTTCAAATTGTCTTTTAAAAATCTCTGAAAAATCTTGGCCAAATCCAGACTTGTTGGCGTTGTTCTTTCAGCCTTTCTTAGAATTTTCTTTTCTGCTTTATAATAAATTGTTCCAATCAAACCAGAGGGCAAATTAGCTTCTTTTAAAACAGATTCAATTAGAAAAGTAGTGCTAGTTTTTCCGTTGGTTCCGGTTATTCCAATAATTTTTAATTTTTTGTTAGGAAAATCATAAAAAGCTTGAGAGGCTTGGGATAAGGCTTTTTTTGAATCTTTAACAATGATTTTGAAGATTTTTTCATCACATTTGAAATCTCTCTCGCAAATTACAGCTTTTGCCCCTTTTTTAATGGCTTCATAGATAAAAAGATGGCCATCTGTTTTTTGGCCTTTTATTGCGCAAAATATAAAATCTGGTTTTGTTTCTTTTGAAGAATAACAAATGCCTGAAATTTCAATATTTTTAGGACCTGATACTTTTTTGAAATCGCAGTTTTTTAAAATCTCAGAAAGCTTCATTGTTTTTTGCTTAAAATTTCCAAAGCTTTTTTTATTTTGGCTTCAGTGTCTTTAATTTCTTTGGGAATTTTAAGAAGAGTTTCTCTTGCTGAATTTTTAGAAAAGCCGAGTGAAAGTAAAGCTAAAAAGACTTCGTCTTCTTTTAAATTTTCTTTTGGTTTTTCTTTTAAGATTTTGCCGGAAATTTCAAAGATAATTTTTTTTGCTTTCTTTTCGCCAATCCCTGGAATTTTTTTAAAAATTTCTATATTTCCTTTTTCTATTTCTTCTTTTAATTTTTGAAAATCAAGTGAAGAAATTTCTAAGGCAGCTTTCGGTCCTATTCCCGATATATTTCTTATTTCTTCAAAGATTTGAAGCTTTTCTTCTTGTAAGAAACCATATAACTTTAAACTTTTTTCTCCAACATCTAAATAGGTGAAAAGATTGAGATTTTCATTCTTTTGCGGTATTTTGTTAAAAGTATTAGTTGATAAAAAAATTTTAAAACCTATTCCGTTTACGTCTAAAACGATAGAGTTTTGTTTTTTTGAAATTATTTTTCCTGAAAGATGAGAAATCATATTTTAGTATTTAGTATCTTGTATTCTATTATAGATGGCATTTAAATTAGTTTCAAATTTAAAAAGTTCTCTTGCAATACACAATTTTATATGCTAATTTAATAAACAATAAGTATTTTTCATTTTTTATATTTAATATTTAATTTTAGCGAAGTGAATATATGCCTATAACAAAATCCGCAAAAAAAGCTTTAAGACAAAGTTTAAAAAGGAAAAAGAGAAACATAGTTTATAAAAACAAAATAAAAGACCTTGTTAAAAGAATAAAGTCTTTAGTTATTGAGAAAAAAAATGCCGTCAAAGGCGAGCCTCGCCAAAAAGGGCTAGAAGAAGCAAAAAAACTTTTACCTCAATTATATAAAGCTTTAGATAAGGCTTCCAAGGTGGGAGTAATTAAAAAAAATACTGCTTCCAGAAGAAAATCAAGAATAACAAAAGCCTTGAATAAAGATAAGTAAAAAAATAGTAGAGATAAAAAAGCAGAGAATTGTTCTCTGCTTTAAGCCTGCGAGACTCGAATCAGGATCAGCTTTAGAAGCGAAAGAATGGGTCAAGTTTGAGAAACGACGACGAAGGAGTGTTTTTAGAACACTTCAAGGAGGAGTGACGAAGAAATTGGTCTATTCTTTCGCTTCCCTTCGGGCGGGCCAATTTGAGCCATCTTCTTTGTTACTCGTCGCTTATGTGCCTAAAGGCACACTTCGCTCCTTGTGCCTTGAATATGACTCAAATTGGCTCCGCTAAATTGATTCTGATTAGAGCCTCGCGGGCTCAAATCTTTGAAATTAAAAGAACCAAACCTGTTTCAGGGTCTATTTTACCGGTTTTGATTTTATAGTCTATTTGAAAAATAAGTTTGTAAATCTCTTTTAATTTTAAAAGAGTAAATCTTTCTGCCTGCAAATAAGATTTTTTAACAACGTAGGGATGAAGCCCAACTGATTTCAAAATTTCCCAATAATTTTTTCCTCTATCAATAAGATCTTTTATTATTAAAAGATTGCGAAATTGATAATTTATCATAGTTAAGAGATAAAGAGGATTATCACCGATTTTTAAATGTTTTTTTATTAAGCTTAACCCCTTTTTTTTATTTTTTTGGGAGATAGCATCAATCGTTTTAAAAATATCGGAAACAACCTTTGGTTTTACTAATAATTCAACATCTTTTATTTTGACAGTTTTTCCATTTTTGAAAGCTGTCAATTTTTTTATTTCATTTACGAAACGCCAGAGGTCGTTGTCAACAAAATCAATTAATTTTTCCAAAGCTCTTTCAGTAATCTCTGTGTCAAGTTTTTCAAACTCTTTTCTGGCCCAATTTTTTAAATTTTGGCCTTTTAACGGTTTAAACTCTTGACATTTTGCATTGTTTTTCAAAAAATTAAAAAATTTTTCCTTGGCAAGAGCTTTAGGTTCGTAAAATAAAATAACGTCTTGAGTTTTTGACCAAATTTTAGCAGAAGATTTTTCTTCTGCTAAAAATTCCTCTTTAAAATTTTTATTAGAAGAGGCATTTTCTAAAACTAATAATTTTTTTTCTTTAAACATTGATTTGATTTTAAATACTCCCTTAAAATCCTGAAAACTCTCCTTTAGCAAATTAAAACATCCTAAATTCAACCCTGTTTTGTGGGTTTTTTTGTATTGTTCAATTATTTCGGTTAGTTTTTGACGGGACCTATAAGTATCAGAGCCGTAAAGAAAAATAATCATATATAACGTTTTACCTTCTCAATAATTTTTGTTGGAGTAAAATGAGCTTTTATTAAGTAATCAACAGCTCCGGATTTTAATCCTTTTCGTATCTCTTGAATTTGTCCAAGGTTTGAGATGATAATTATAGGAATGTTAGATATTTCTGGGTCTGCTTTAACTTGTGTTAGAATGTCGTATCCGTTAATTTCCGGCAAAATTAAATCAAGTAAAACCAAATCAGGCCGCTCAGTTTTTATTTTTTCTAACCCCTTTTTACCATTTGAAGTTTCCAAGACTTCAAAATTTTCTTTTTTGAGCTTTTTAACGATTAGTTCTTTTAAATAAAGGTCGTCCTCTATTATTAAAATTTTCTTCATAGCTTGTATTGAATATGTTATCTAATTGGTAAAGAAAAATAAAAAGTGCTTCCTTTTTCTTTTCCCTCTGATTCAAACCAAATTTTGCCACCGTGAGCTTCAATAATATTTTTTGCGACAAATAATCCTAAACCCGACCCCACTGTTTCTTTTTTTAAAGCCAAACTCCCGCGAAAAAATTTAGTAAATAGCTTTTTTTGTTCTTCTTTTAAAACTCCTATTCCTGTATCTCTGACTGAAAACAATACTTCTTTTTTTATTTCATCGTATTTCAGTATGATTTTTACGTTGCCCTTAGGGATATTATATATTATTGCATTTTCGATTAAATTTTGGATACAAAATGAAATTTTTTCTTCATCTACTTTTACTTTTGGAATTTTCTTTTCAACTAAAAATTCAATTTTAATTCCTCGTTCTTGAATAATTTCTTCTAAAATGTCTATTGTTTTTTTTGTAATTTCAACAATGTCTTTTTTAGTGAGATTGTAAAGAAGTTTTCCTTCTTCAATCTTTATTACATTTAAAAGGTCATTAGTTAAAGCAACTATTCTTTCATTAGCATAATATATTTTTCTCAAAGTATCTTTTTGTTCTTTTGAAAGTTTGCCAAAATCTTCTTCTAAGAGCATGCTAATGCCCCATTTAATTCCGCTTAAAGGCATTCTCAATTGATGGGCGGCTAAAGAGACAAAATCGCTTTTTGCCTTCTCAATTATTTTTTCTCGAGTAATGTCGTGCAGGATAATTAAAAATCCAAGTTTTTCTTTTTCTCTTATTATAGGAAGGGTGGATATTTCTAAAATTGAATCCTTTTTAAGAGAAAATTCTTTTCTAAAAACTTTTTTGGCGTTTTTGTTAGCGCCTTCAAAAGTTTTGAAAAGGGAGTTCAAGGCAGAAAAACCGGTAAGTTCAGAAATAGATTTGCCAATAATTTTTTTACTGCTGATTCCTAAAAAATTTTGGGCTTGAGGATTAATTAAAGAGAGCTTGTTTTTTTTATCAAAAACTAAAAGACCGTCAGTAAAATTAGTGATAATAGCTAATGTTTTATTTTTTTCTTCTTCAGCTTTCTTTTGAGCATTCTGAACATCTTCCAATATATTCATTAAGGCCTTCCTTGATTTTTCCGACTCTTTTGTCATCTTATTTTTTTAATTGAGCTTCTAATTCTTTAATTTTGTTTTTTAGGTTTATTAGCTCCAATTCTCTGCCAACCGTTAATTTATGAAATTTTTCAAGTTCTTCAATTTTAATTTTAAGTCTTTTAGTCCTTGATTCTACTTTTTCCTCTAAATTTTCTGTTAATTCTTCTAATTCTTTGGTTCTTGCTCTTACTTTTATTTCTAAAATATTTTTAGTTTCTTGAAGTTCTTCTTGAGATTTTCTCAAATCTATTATCATCTGATTAAAAGCGTCTACGAATTCTCCTATTTCATCTTCAGATTTTTTCCTTACTTTAACCTGTAAGTTTCCCCTAGAAACCTCTCTTACCCCTTTTAAAAGTTCTTGGATAGGACCTGTTAAACTTCTGCTGCTAAAGAAGCAAATTATAGATGTTAAAAAAACTATCAAACAGAGCAATAAAGCCGCTTGAACTCTAATATTTTTTTGAATCAAAAACAGTCCTTCCTCAACTTCAGGTTCTCCTCTATAAGGCTCAAGGTATTCTTGGATGATACCAGTCTCGATTATTTTTTGATAAGTAGAAGCAGTCAAAAAAAAGGAGACAACAGTTGGAATAATAGACAAAGTCAAGAGAATTAATAGTATTTTGACAAAGAGGCTGACTTTTATTCCTTGTTTTTTTTCAGAACCATTTTTAGATTTTTGTAAAAACATTTTAAAATAGGTTTAGTCTTTGTTGTGAAATTGAAGCAAATTCTTTTTGAGAATCAATCTCTGATAATCTTTTTATTAAACTGTGGAATCCATAATCTTCAAAAATTTCAAAAACTTTCTTTCTGTCAAAATTTTCCCATTGTAAAGCTTCTAATTTAAAATCTATTGGAACGTTATCTCTAACTGAAGCTAAATATTTACTAAAAAAGGCCTGTTCTTTATATTCCAATAAAAGTTCTTGTAATTTCTGGTTTAGATTTTTAGTTTTTTGAGATTTTTTTTCAATTTCTTTATATATATTTTCAAGATCGCCAAATTTTGAAAGGAGTTTCATGGCTGTTTTTTTGCCAATTCCCATTACTCCCGGAATATTATCAGAAGGGTCGCCACAAAGAGCTTTAAAATCTACTACTTGAGAAGGTTTAATTCCAAAACGGGAAAAAACTTCTTTTCTGTTATAAATTATAGTTTTTTTTACTCCTTTTTGCAAAGTGTATACCTTTGTGTTGTTTGAAATTAATTGAAAGAGGTCAGAATCTCCACTTAAAATATAAATTTCTAAATTTGGATAAATTTGATTTTTCCCAGCTAATTTATTAATGGTAGCGATTAAATCGTCACCTTCAAAACCTTGTTTTTCAAAAATAGAAACGTTAAAAGCTTTTAAAATCTCTTTAATTTTAAAAAACTGTTTAGCTAATTCTTCTGGCATCTTCGGCCTATTAGCTTTATAAGCTTTAAATTTTTTGTGGCGAAAACAGGGTCCAGAAGTATCGAAACAAGCAGCAATAAAATAAGGTTTGAGTTCTTTTATTGCTTTAAAAAAAGTTAATAAAAAACCATAAATAGCTCCTGTTTGTTCTCCTTTTTTGTTGATTAAAGGGGGCAGGGCATGAAAAGCGCGATGTAAAACAGAGTTAGAGTCAATAATAATTAATTTTTTTGAATTTTCCATACTATTTACACTATTTATCTTACCTCTTTTTTCTCATTTTTCCAAGATGTCCGAGGTCTGACCTCGGACATCTTGTTTTTCCAAATAGAAAAATTCTTAGCTGCTCCCTTTTTACTTTTTTGAAAAATGATAAAATGAAAATATGAAGAAACAAGATTTTGTAAAAATAAACGATTATCTGTGGGAAATTCCAAAAACTTATAGAAAAAGTATGAAGGTTCCTGCCAGGATTTATATTTCTGAAAAAATGTTTGATTCAGTAGAAGAAGAGGCTTTAATACAATTAGTAAATTGTACTACTTTGCCGGGAATTGTGAAATACGCTATTGCTATGCCCGATATCCACTCCGGTTACGGCCCACCAATTGGCGGGGTAGGGGCAATGAAGTTGCCAGAAGGAGTTATTTCACCCGGATTTGTCGGGTATGACGAGAATTGTGGAGTTAGATTATTAAAATCTGAATATACAGAAAAAGAAATCAAGCCCTATTTAGAAAAATTGGTTACCGAGATTCAAAAAGAAGTTCCTTCGGGGTTAGGGAAAGGGAGGCAAATTAAATTAAGCATTGAACAAATTAACAAAATTTTAGAAGGAGGGGTGCCTTATTTAGTGGAACAAGGATATGGAAAAGAAGAAGATATTGAAAATTGTGAAGAAAATGGAAAAATGGAACAAGCCGATGCTTCCCGTGTTTCAGAACGTGCTAAAATTCGTGGAAGAGATCAAGTTGGGACTCTCGGTAGCGGCAATCATTTTATAGAAGTTCAAAAAGTAGAAGAGATATTTGACGAGAAAGTAGCTAAAATCTTTGGCTTATTCAAAGATCAAGTTGTAGTTATGGTCCATACTGGTTCTAGAGGTCTTGGTCATCAAAACTGCACTGATTATTTAAGAATAGTAATGCAAGCTTTGCCGAAATATGGAATAAAATTACCAGACAGAGAATTAGCCTGTGTTCCATTTAATTCTTCTGAGGGACAGAGATTTTTCAAAGCAATGTGTTCTGCTTGTAATTACGCTTGGTCAAATAGACATATGATTACTCATTATGCGAGAAAGGCATGGGAAAGAGTTTTAGGGAAAGGGGTAGAACTTAAATTACTTTATGATGTTGCTCATAACATCGCTAAAATTGAAGAGCACGAAGTTAATGGAGAAAAAACAAAATTGATAGTTCATCGAAAAGGAGCAACAAGAGCTTTTCCGCCTGGACATCCAGAAATTCCAGAAAAATATAGAGATGTAGGTCAACCGGTTTTAATTCCAGGTACAATGGGCACTGCTTCTTATATTTGTGTAGGAACTGAAAAATCAAAAGAAGCCTGGTATACAGTGAACCATGGCGCAGGCAGAGTAATGTCTCGGCATGCAGCGATGAGAATGAATAGAGGAGAAGAGGTAGTCAGAAGATTAAAAGAAAAAGGAATAATTATAAAATGCCATTCTATGCGAGGCATAGCTGAAGAGGCTCCTGAAGCTTATAAGGATGTTGAAGAAGTAGTAAAAGTTGTTCGCCAGGCCGGACTTTCAAAAAAAGTGGCAAAATTAAAGCCTTTAGCAGTAATAAAAGGAGAATAAAAAGGTCGGAGATCGCTAATTTATACTAATATAAAATTATGACACCTTTACAGATCATTTCAATTGTTTTTGCCGTAATAATCTTTAGAGTAATCACTATTTATAATAGTTTGGTGAGATTTCGCAATCGAACAAAAGAAGCATGGGCTGATATTGATGTTCAATTAAAAAGAAGATATAACTTGATTCCAAATTTAGTTCAGGTTGTTAAAGGATATGCCAGTCATGAAAGAGAACTTTTTGAAAAAGTAACTCAAGCTAGGACAAAAGCTATGGGAGCCAAAGATTTAGGAGAAAGACAAGAGGCAGAGAATGTTCTTTCAGGCACCTTGAAAACCTTGTTTGCTGTATCTGAAAACTATCCCGACTTAAAAGCTTCAACAAATTTTCTTGAACTTCAACGGGAACTTCGTGATACTGAAGACAAAATTCAGGCAGCCAGAAGATTTTATAATGGAAATGTTCGAGATTTAAACATTAAGATTGAAAGTTTTCCAGCAAACATTATAGCTTCTATGTTTAAATTTGAAAAAATGCAACTTTTCGAACTAAAAGCAGTGGAAGAAAGAGAAACACCAGTTGTGAAATTCTAACTCATAACAAGTCTCTATATTTCATGTTTTATGACTTTATACACGCAGAGGGATTCTAATATCCAAAAAACTTGGCTTTTAATTTTCTGTTTTTTAGTTTTTATTATTGCTCTTGGCTGGCTTTTCAGTTATTCAACTGACAGCTATGCGATTTTAGTATTCGCAATAATTTTGAGTATTTTGATGAGTTTTTCCAGTTATTGGTATTCAGATAAAATCGTTTTAAAAATGACCAAAGCAAAGCCAATTGAGAAAAAAGATAATCCAGAACTTTACAGAATTGTTGAAAATCTTTGTATTACTGCTGGTCTCCCCTTGCCTAAAATTTGCATTTTGCCAGAATCTCAACCAAATGCTTTTGCTACTGGGAGAGATTCTGAGCATGCGGTAATAGCAGTAACAAAGGGTCTTTTAGAAAAATTAGAAAGAGCAGAATTAGAAGGAGTTATTTCTCATGAATTAGCTCATATTGGGAATAGAGATATGCTTTTGGGAACCGTAATAGTAGTTTTAGTTGGAGTTGTTGCCTTGCTTTCAAGATTGTTTTTAAGAATAAGTTTTTTTAGCGGAGGGAGAAGAAATTCAAGAGATTCTTCCGGGACAATATTTTTTATTTTTGGAATAGTAGCAGCAATTTTAGCTCCTTTAGCCGCCGGTTTAATAAAGTTATCTATTTCTCGGAAAAGAGAGTTTTTAGCCGATACTACTGGCGCTCTTTTGACCCGCTACCCCGAAGGATTAGCCAGAGCTTTAGAAAAAATTTCCAAAGACCCTACTCCAATGAAAGTTGCAAATGAATCAACTTGCCATCTTTTTATTTCTTCACCTTTTAAAGGGAAGCAATCTAAGAACTGGTTTACAAAACTTTTTTCTACTCATCCTTCAATTGAAGAAAGAGTTTGCGCTTTACGAGGAATGAAAGGTTTGCAAAAATTTAAATAAAAGATATAATAAATTTATCAAAATGGGAAATTTCAATTTTGAAATTTTTGGCTTAAATGAAAAAGAAAAGATTGCAAAAATCTATCAGGAAATTTATTCGTCTCCAAAAAGCTCGGATTCGCCGGGAAGTTTTAGTTTTAAAAGAACAAGAGAAACAAATTCAACAATTATATAAAGGACTTTGTCCGCGAGAGCGAGCTGAAGCGAAGCTTGAGCGGTAACAAAACCTTTACCCCCTCCTTTTGCGCGCTTGCGCGAAAAGAAGGGGGTTAACATCTTCTAATATGAAAATAAATGAAATTTTTAATTTAGCAGTAAAAATGGGCATAGATGCTGATTTTAGAAAGAAAGAAGGAATTGAAAAATTTTTAAAAAGAAAAAAAGAAAATTACGAAAAGTTATCAGAAAAAGAAAAAGAGAATTTTGACAAAGAGGCTTTGGAAAATCCTTATTTAGATTCCAGAATTTATAATATTGCCGAAAACAAAGAAGTTAAAAAGGTTTTAGCGGGAATTGATATTGGTCCAGCAGAATTATTAATAGCGGAGAAAATTAGAGGTATTGATTTAGTTATTGCTCATCATCCTGTTGGTAAAGGGTTAGCTCATCTGGCGGATGTTATGGATTTGCAATGCGATGTTTTAAATTATTATGGAGTTCCTATCAATATTGCCGAGGGTTTAATGGCTGAGAGAATTGAAGAAGTAGCTAGAGGGGTAAACCCTATAAATCATCAAAGAACGGTTGACGCTGCTAAAATTTTAAAAATTAATTTGATGAATTCTCATACTCCTTGTGATAATTTAGCAGCAAAATTTTTAAAAGATTTAATTGAAAAAGAAAAGCCAGAAAGGGTTGAAGATTTAATAAATTTGTTAAAAGAAATTCCAGAATATAAAGAAGCTATGAAGATTGGAGTAGGTCCTAAAATTTTTGTAGGGAAACCTGGGAACAGATGCGGCAAAATTACTTTAACTGAAATTACCGGAGGAACTGAAGGTTCGCCAAAATTATACGAAAAAGAGGCTCAAGCTGGAATTGGCACGGTTGTTGGAATGCATATTTCGGAAGAACATAAAAAAGAAGCAGAAGCAGCTCATCTTAATGTTGTGATTGCCGGTCATATGTCTTCTGATTCTTTAGGAGTAAATTTATTCTTAGACGAGTTAGAGAAAAAGGGAATTGAAATTGTTCCCTGTTCAGGCTTAATTCGAATTTCCAGAGTAAGATAATAGGAACTATTTAATCTTTTTCATCATATAAGTATCTTTTAATTTGTACCCTATTTTTTTAAAATACCTTCTAACTCCGATTCCGGAAATTACAGCAATTTTGTTTAAGCCAAATTCTTTTTTGGCTATTTTTTCTGCTTCTTTTACCAGTTTTTTCCCTAAACCTCGATGTTGAGGAGTTAACCCCTTTCCCCCGATTTGCAGGGTTCGACCGAAAGTATGAATTTCTCGGATTATAGCGGCCTTTTTCAGGACCGGGAAGATGAGGGGAATACTGTCCTCATCTTTTTCAAAAATGTGAGAGGGAATTCTTAATCTCAAAAAAGAGAAAAGTTTAGTTTTATTTTTATTCTCAAAACTTAAAAAAATTTCTTTTCCTTTTGAAGCTAAATAATCTTGTCTAAATAAATAAATTTTCTCTTTTGGGTTGTATCTTTCTTTGATTTCTCGGCAGCGAATACAATGACAAATTATTCTTTCATCTTTCATCTCTTTTTGAACGACCTCTCTTAAATTTGAAATTTTAGAGCCTGAAACAATTTTTTGTTTTGGTATGTCTCTGTAAATTCTAGCGATTCTTATCCAAAATGGGCAAATACTTTTTATATATTTTATTAAAGAAATGAGCGATTTGTCTGAATAACTTTTGTATTTTTTTGCCTTCCAAAGATTATACAGCTTTGTTTTTCTTAAAACTACGCAGGGATAAATTTTTAGCCAATCTGGTTTAAAGTTTTCATTATTAAAAATTTCTTTAAACGCTTTTTTGTCTTTTTCAATAGTTGATTTTGGCAAATTAGGCATCATTTGACACATTATTTTAAATCCAGCATCTTTTAAAAGTTTTATTGCTTTAATAGCATCGGTAATTTTTTGACCGGTTTGAGAATATTTAAAAACATCATCAAAAACAGTTTGGATTCCTAATTCCACCATTGTTACTCCCAATCCTCTTAAATTTTTAATCTCTTTTTCGGTAATTAAATCTGGTCTTGTTTCAATTGAAATTCCAACAATTCTATGTTTCGCTTTTTCATTTATTTTTTGAGATTCTTTTAGATTTTTAGATTTTTTTAAATTTGCTCCATCAAAACATCTTTTTAAAAACCATGTCTTATATTTTTTAGGGTAGAAACTAAAAGAGCCGCCAATTATTCTTAATTCAACTTTATCTACAAAATGACCTTGACTCTCTAATGTCTCAATTCGTCCTTTAACTTGAGTATAAGGATTAAATTTTAAAGATTTGGCTCTTTCAACTGCTGGTTCTCCAGAAACATAGCTTTTGGGCAAACCTGCTTCTGAAGGGCAAAAAATGCATTTTCCAGGACAAGGATAAGATTTAGTTAAAACTGAAACATTAACAATTCCTGAAAGAGAACGAACAGGCCTTGTTCTTAATATATTTTCTAAGAGTTTTGATCTTTTAATTTTCTTTTCTGTCAGGAGTTTTCGAAAAGCTTTTAGCAAAGCGATATTGCTTGGTAAAGAGACTTTATATTTTTTGGCAATTTTCATTTTTAATTTTGCCAATTCTTTTTTTTCTTTTTCTGCGCCGAATTTTTGCCTGCCCCGTAGTAAGCTTGCCTTGTTTTGGGGCTGACGCAGAGTTTTTAAGAATTCTAAAATTGTTATTTCATAAATATTCATCTTGATTAAATTCTATCTTATTTTTTTCTTAAATCAAAGCTAGCGGAGGTCTTCAAAGCTAGCGGAGGTCAGACCTCCGCTAGCTTGACGACTTTGATTTGACAAAAGGTTTCATTTTGCTAAACTGACAATAGTTGTCCGTTTCTAACGGACATTATTTTTCTAAGAAATAAAACATGGATACTACCAATTTTAAAAGATTAATTTCTCAAGTCTCTGAAGAAAGAGGGATTCCCTTTGAAAAAGTTATAGAGACTATTGAGTCAGCGATTGCCGCAGCTTATAAAAAAGATTATGGGGAAAAGGGTCAGATAATTCGAGCTAAATTAAGCCTGGACTCAGGCGAAGTTAAGTTTTGGCAAATAAAGCAAGTTTTAGATAAAACTATGATTTACTCAGAAGAGGAGCTTGAAAAATTAAAAGAGGAGCCCTTCCAGAAGAGCGAAACTGAACCTCAGAAAGTAAAATTTAATTCTGAGAGACATATTATGATTAAAGAGGCTCAAAAGATTAATCCCAAGCTCAAAATCGAAGAAGAGGTAAAAATTTCTTTAAAAACTAAAAAAGATTATGGTCGGATTGCGGCTCAGGCAGCAAAACAAGTTGTTCTGCAGAAATTAAAAGAAACCGAAAGACAAATGACTTTTGATGAATACAAATCAAAAGAAGGAGAAATTATTTCTGGGATAATCCAAAGAATCGAGAGAAATGCAGTTTTTATTGATATTGGTAAAACGTTAGGTATTTTATCTAAAGAAGAACAAGTTCGCGGAGAATTTTATCGGCCAAAACAGAGAATGAAGTTTTATATTATAAACGTTGAGAAAACTCCAAGAGGTTCAGTAATTTTTCTCTCCCGAGCACATCCAAAATTGGTTTCTAAACTTTTTGAATTAGAGGTTCCTGAGATTTCCTCAGAAACAATTCAAATTAAGTCAATCGCCAGAGAATCTGGTTTTAGAACGAAAATTGCCGTAGAATCTCTCCAAGAAGGAATTGACCCTATTGGTTCCTTAGTTGGGCAAAGAGGAACAAGAATAATGGCAGTGATTAATGAATTAGGAGGAGAAAAAATTGACGTTATCGAATATTCAGATATTCCAGAAAAGTATATTACTAATTCTCTTTCTCCAGCTAAAGTTTTAGAAGTAAAAATCAAAGAAAAAAATATCGCCTTAGCCGTTGTGCCTTTAGATCAATTATCTTTAGCTATTGGTAGGGACGGAAGAAATGTAAGATTGGCAGCAAAGTTGACGAACTGGAAAATTGACGTCAGGAGCCCGGAAAAAGTTGAGAAAGAAGAAAAAAAAGAGAAGAAAAAAGCAAAGCCCTCCTCCGCTAAAGCTACAGAGAGTAAAAAAAAGAAAAAGAAAATAGAGCTCAAAAAAACAAAAAAGTCGACTAAAAAATGATTAAAAATTATGAATAATTTATTTAAAGATTTATCGCCAGGTCCAAATCCTCCCGAACAAATCAATGTAGTAATTGATATTCCTCGTTTTTCTACTAACAAATATGAATATAATGAAAAAGAAGGCTATTTTGAATTAGATAGAGTTTGGTATTCTCCTCTATCTATGCCATTTGAATATGGCTTTATTCCTCAGACTACCTCAGAAGACGGGGATGCTTTAGATGTAGTTCTTTTAGTTAGCTTTCCAACTTTTTCTGGTTGCGTAATTAAAGCTAGGCCGATTGGCGTTCTTTTAATGAGAGATGAGGCAGGAATTGATAATAAAATTATAGCTCTTCCTCTTGAAAAAGTGGACCCACGCTTTAAAGAAATTCAAAAGATAGAAGACATGGGTTCTCATTACAAAAAAGAAATTGAACTCTTTTTTGCAGATTATAAGAAGTTAGAGAAAGAAAAATACAAGTTTGTTAAAGTTGATGGATTGGAAGGAGTAGAAAAAGCCAAAGAAACAATCAGGAAAGCAATAGAAAGATATAAAAAGAGAAAATGATGAAAGTTTCAATTCAAAAACTTCCAAAATCTAAAGTTGAACTAACTATTGAAATTGAAGCTGTTCAATTTAATAAATTTTACGAAAAGGCAATTTTAAATTTGGGTAAAGATTTTGAGATCGAAGGATTTCGAAAAGGAAAAGCGCCAAGAGAGATTTTGGAAAAAAACATAAATTCCTCTAAAGTTTTAAATATAGCTGCCCAAGAAGCAGTAGAAGAGAATTATAAAAAAGTAATTTTTGAAAATAAAATTGAACCTGTTTCAAAGCCCGAGGTGGAAATTTTGAAAGTGGCTCTTGGTAACCCATTTGAATTTAAAGTCAAAGTTTCAGTAATACCTAAAATAAAATTACCAGATTATAAAAAGATTGTCTCTAAATTTAAGAAGGCCGCCCCTCAAGGCGAGCCTCGCCCAGAAGATTCTGGGCGGGAAAAAGTCTTTGTTTCTGAAAAAGAAATTGATGATATCATCTTTCAGCTTCAGAGTTCAAGAGCAAAGTTTACTATGTTAGAAAGACCGGCAAAAGTTGGTGATTTTATAGAAATAGAGTATTCAATTTCGCTAAAAAATAAGGTAGGGATTGAAAAGTTCAAAGATAGTTTTTTATTAGGGAAGGGGAAATTTATTCCTGGATTTGAAGAAAATCTTGAGAATATGAAAAAAAATGAGGAGAAAGAATTTTCCTTGATTTTTCCCAAATCTCATTCTCGAAAAGATCTATCTGGCAATAAAGTAGATTTTAAAGTGAAAATGATATCTCTGAAAAAAATGGAACTTCCAGAAATTTCAGCTCTGTTTTTGCAAAGTTTAGGAAAATTTAAAACAGTGTCTGATTTAAGAAAAAACATAGAAGAAAATCTTAGGAAAGAAAAAACTTTAGCTCAAAAAGAAAAAAGAAAATCTGAGATTTTAGAGGTTATAGCAAAGGATTGTTCTTTTGAGATTCCTGAAATTTTAGTGATTTCAGAAAAAGAAAAGTTGCTGGAGGATTTTAAAAGAGAAATTAAAAATTCCAATAATCTTTCTTTTGAAGAATACTTGAAGAAATCGAAAAAAGATGAAAAAGAAATCGAAAAGCATCTTTTTGGAATTTCTCAAAAGAGAGTAAAAAACTTCCTGATTTTAAGAGAGATTGGGAAAGAAGAGAAAATATTTGTTTCAGACAATGAACTTGAAGATAAAATGCGAGATTTATCTAAAAATTATAAAAATGAGAAAGGTGAAAAGCTTGACTTTGAGAAATTGAAAGATTATTATAGAAGCATAATGTTCACAGAAAAGGTTTTTGAGAAACTTTTATTTTAAGTTTATGCCATTAGTACCCATTGTCGTCGAAAAAAATCAAAAAGGTGAAAGAGCTTATGATATTTTCTCTAGACTTTTAGAAGAGAGAATAATATTTTTAGGCGGTCCCATTTCTGACACTACTGCTAATTTAATTGTTGCTCAAATACTTTATTTAGCGGCTAAAGACTCTAAAAGAGATATCAAGCTTTACGTTAATAGTCCAGGAGGTTCAGTTACTGCGGGATTGGCGATTTATGATACAATGCAATATGTGAAATGCCCGATTTCTACTATTTGTATTGGTTTTACTGCTTCTATGGCTGCCATTCTTTTGGCTGCTGGAGAGAAAGGGAAGCGTTTTGCTCTTCCCAATGCTGAAATTTTACTTCATCAGGTAGCTGGAGGGGTTACCGGACAGGCAGTAGAAATTGAAATTACGGCAAAACAAATTGTAAAGATAAAAGACAAAGTAAATAAAATCCTATCTTTACATACTGGCCAACAATTATCAAAAGTTGAAAAAGATACTGATAGAGATTTTTATTTATCTGCTCAGGAAGCTAAAGAATATGGGATTATTGATGAAGTAATAAAAACAAAAGTAGTCAAAAACAATGTTAAATAAGTTTTTTCCATCTTATTTTAAATATCTATCACAGCCCCTCCCAACCACCCTTTGGGAAGGAAGGGCTTTAAAATATGACTCAATTAACCCAAAATTTATTGGCTCTTATTATTCTTGGGATTGGATTTTTATTAGGTTATTGCATTCGGAGATTTCTTGTCAAAAAAAGAATTGGAGGCATAGAACAAAGGTATCAAGAAAGAGTTTCTAAGGCAAAGACAGAGAGTAAAAGAATTTTAGAAGAAGCTAAAGAAAAAGTTGAAAAAGCTTCTTTAAAATTACGGCAAGATTACGATAAAAAAAGACAAGAACTTTTAAAAACCCAACAACTATTATTAAAAAGAGAGAATGTTTTAGACGAGAAAATTTCGATTTTAGAAAAAAAGGAAGGAACTGTTCATCAAGAAGCCCAAGAATTAAAAGAAATAGAAAAGACTTTAGAAAATCTTAAAAAAGAGGCTCAACATCGCCTTGAAGAGATTTCAGGCTTTTCTAAAATTCAAGCAAAAAAGGAGCTTCTTGCAGAAATTGAGCAAAATTCACAAAAGGAACTCCTAGAGAGAACAAAAAAATTAGAAAGACAGGGAACAGAATCATTTGAAAAAAGAGCCAAAGAAATATTAACTCAAGCTATTCAAAAATATGCTTTATCTCAGGCTCAAGAAGTGACTACAACTTCTGTTCCTCTTTCAACAGAGGAGATTAAAGGAAGAATTATTGGCAAAGAAGGAAGAAATATTAGAGCTTTTGAAAAGTTGGCAGGGGTGGAGCTTATAGTTGATGAAACTCCTGAAACAGTGGTAATTTCTGGCTTTAATCCGATAAGAAGAGAAATTGCAAAGCTCGCTCTTGAGAAATTAATTCAAGACGGGAGAATTCAGCCAGCCAGAATTGAAGAGAAAATGAAAGAAGCAAAAGAAGAGGTTTCAGAAAAAATAAAAGAAGCCGGGAAAACAGCGGTTTATGAAACAGGGATAATAGATTTAGACCCGAAACTTATTGAATTGCTTGGCAGATTATATTTTAGAACTTCTTATGGGCAGAATGTTTTACTTCATTCAATGGAAGTCGCTCTTTTAGCTCAAAACATATCTGATGAGATAGGAGCAGATAGTAAAATTGCAAAAAAGGCGGGTCTTTTACATGATATTGGTAAAGCAATAGATCGCCAAATTCAGGGTTCTCACGTTGATATAGGAATTAAAATTTTAGAGAAATTTGGAGTGGAAAAAGAAGTAATTTCAGCAATGAAATCCCATCATGACGAGTATCCCCCTGAAAGTTTGGAAGCAATAATTGTAAAAGTAGCCGATCAAATTTCAGGAGCTAGACCAGGAGCAAGAAAAGATACTTTAGAGAATTATCTCAAAAGATTGGGTGAATTAGAGGAAATTGCTATATCTTTTCCTGAAGTGGAAAAAGCCTATGCAATTCAAGCTGGAAGGGAAATAAGAGTTTTTGTAAAACCAGAGAAAATCGATGATTTATCAGCTCATAATTTAGCTAAAGAAATAGCTAGGAAAATTGAAGAAGATCTAGTTTATCCCGGAGAAATAAAAGTAACTTTAATTAGAGAATCTAGAGCAGTGGAATTTGCTAGATAATTCTGCTATAATTACAAGAGAGGGAAGAGAAGGAAAATTTAATTCAAGATTATATAATTATTCCTTAGCGAATCAAGGTTCTTGAGGAACAAAGTGACGAAAGGTTCTTATTTTCATTCTCTGACCGAACACAGTAATTTCAAGCTTTGCTTATAATTACAAGTGTTTAAAGAACAAAGGTCGAAATTATTAATTTATAAATTTTTAAAAAAATATGACAAAAGAAAATTTAGCTGAAGTAATTGCTAAAAAATTTGATCTCTCAAAAAGCGCAGCAGCTGATTGCTTGAATACAATTTTAGATGAAATTGTAACAACTTTAAAAAAAGGAGAAAAAGTTACCTTAACTGGTTTTGGGATTTTTTCTACATCAAAAAGAAAAGCAAGAATTGGTAGAAATCCAGCTACTGGAGCAACAATTAACATTCCAGCAAAGACCGTTCCTAAATTTAAAGCTGGTAAAGGATTAAAAGACGCTGTAAAATAAAACCGATAAGATTGATTTAGAATTAAAATAAAACCTCCGTTTATTAAATTTGACGGAGGTTTTATTTTAAGCGAAGCGAAAAATTCAAGGTTCTGCCGAGTGCAACGAGGCATGGTTCTTATATTTTAAGCAAAGCGAAAATCAAGGTTCTGCCGAGCGCAACGAGGCATGGTTCTTATATTTTAAGCGAAGCGAAAAATTCAAGGTTCTGCCGAGCGCCTGCCTGCTGGCAGGCAGGCTAGCGAGGCATGGTTCTTATTTTTGGTCGGGGTACCCAGACTCGAACTGGGACTAAGTCCTCCCAAAGGACTCGTGCTACCAATTGCACTATACCCCGTTTTTAATTAAAATTAATACATTTTCTTTTTTTAGTCAAATTTGTTAAAATTTAGATTAAAGGTCGTAAAATAAAATATTTTTAATAAAATATTTAGTTTTAATAAAATACTTATGCCAGAAGCTAAAGGAGAGAAATTAATTGGTAAAATCAGTCACTATTTTGGGAAAGTAGAAGTGGCAATAATTGAGCTTTCTGCTCCATTAAAAATTGGTGATACCATTCGGATTATTGGTGGAGAAGTTGATTTTAACCAAGAAGTTGAATCAATGGAAATTGACCATCAAGAAATTAAACAAGGCAAAAAAGGAGACTCTATCGGTTTAAAAATTTCCCAAAAAGCTAGAGAAGGATATAAGGTTTACAAGGTTTAGATTCAAAATCCTAACGAATTTATTTTTATGCAAGAAGAAATTTTCTTCCAATTATTTTTAGCTTCTTTTTTAGGAGCAATCATTGGTTTTGAAAGGGAATATAAGAAGAAACAAGCAGGTCTTCAAACTTATAGTTTGGTAGCTTTAGGCTCTTGTCTTTTTACTCTGCTCGCTTTTGAATTTTTTAATAATTTTTTCATTAAAACAGGAATCAGTTTCGATCCTTCTCGGATAATTCAAGCAGTAGCAATTGGAGTTGGTTTTATTGGAGCCGGAATCATTTTTCAAAAGGAGGATAAAGTTGAAGGTTTAACTACCGCTGCCGGCTTGTGGGCTACAGCTGCCATTGCTATAGCAGTTGGTACTAAATTTTATCTTCCAGCAGTTTTTGCTACTTTTTTGGCGCTTTTGATTTTAGTCGGTTTAGGGGAGCTGGAAAAGAGATTTTTAAAGTAAGAACCTCTCGCTTCGCTTGAGAACCTTGATTCGCTAAGGTAAGGGTATATAGTCTTGAAGTAAAAACCCGCTAAAATATTAAAATCTTTAGCGGGTTTGGTGCTCACAATTTAATTTTGTGAGTTTTTGCGAATTTTTTTTACTTCTTTTTTAATCTCTTTAGGGTCAACTGAGAGACAATTGAAATTAGCAACCACATGGTCAAAATATTTAAGGCGGACAAAGTCATCAGTTGTTTCCTTTAAAGAGAAACCATCTGGCAATTTTATCGTTTTATATGTTTTCATCTTTTTACCCCCCTTTTTCTTAATGGTTTTATTTGACTTTCTTTCAGGAATTGATAGTGTCTACTATGATTTTTTTCAATAAAAACTTCGTATTGGATACGATTTTCATAGTTTAACACGTCAACAATCTGTCCTTTCTCGAACTTACCGTTTATTAAAACTAATACTGGTAAACCTTTACTATATTTTTCTTTCATTTTTCTTCTCCTTTTTTTCTTTAAATTTTTCTTTTTTTTCTTTTCCGTTTTCTTTTCCGTATTTAATCCATCTCTTATTTTGCTTAACCCTAATACTGTTAATCTTGGACCGTCTCCCCAGTCATGAGTTTCCATTTTTATTTTTACCTCCTTTCAATTAACAAATTTTTAAAGAACTAATAATACATTATATAACTAAAAATCCAAAATGTCAAATTTTTGTTGATGAATTTATTTGAAAAAAATAATTTTTAGTATAAGATAAGAATATGGAAAATTTGTGGTTAATTTTAATTAGTGCGATTAGTTATTTATTAGGTTCAATTCCTTTTAGTTATCTTGTTGCCAAAAAACACGGCAAAAATCTTTTTGAAATAGGCTCAAAAAACATAGGAACAGCTAATGTTTATCGGGCCACTGGAAAAATAGATGCCCCTATCTTGGCTTTAATAGGAGATATGGGAAAAGGAGCAGTAGCTATTTTTCTTTGTCGACAGCTTAGTTTTTTAGGATATAACCTATCGATTGGAATGGCTTTAGCAGCATTTTTTGTGGTTTTAGGTCACAATTGGCCTTTGTTTTTGAAATTTAAAGGAGGAAAAGGGCTAGCTTCTTTAGCTGGAATTTTACTAGCTTTAAATTGGAAACTCATTTTGATAGCCCTTGGAACGTTGGGTTTTTCAATAATTATCGTAGAACTTATTTTAAAAAAGGAGCTCAAGCTGGAAGGAAATTTTAAAAAGAAATTTAAAAAATTGTTTTCTATATTTATTTCTCAAATAATAGGGAGGATGATAGGTTTGGTCGGAGCTATAATCGCAGCTTACTTTTTTGATGCTCAAACTTTATTAATAATTTTCCCTGCAGTAGTGTTATCTTTAATAAAGCATATTAAAAGAACTAAAAGATACGTGGAGACGATAAAAAAATAACATAAAAAAACCAAAAAACCAGAAAAAAGGAGATTTATTATGTTTATTAAGGAAAAGATTTTAAGCCAAGTCAAAAAGGGAGTAAAACAAATTTTTGGGGAAGAACCAGAACAAATTTTTTTAACTCTTTCTCCAGATGTTAAATTTGGCGATTTTAGCATTAAATGTTTTTTGCTTGCTAAACAATTTAAAGAAAGCCCGGAAAAAATTGCTAAATTAGTAGCTGAAAAAATTTCAAGCAGTGGCATAATTCAAAAAGCTGAAGCGGTTGGGCCATATTTAAACGTCAAAATCGACAATACTTTTCTTTTTAAAGAAATTTGTTCCGAAATTATAAGTAAAGATGATGCTTTTGGCAATTCATCTGGCAATGATAAAAGAGTGATGGTGGAATATCTATCTCCAAACACTAATAAACCTCTGCATTTAGGACATGTTCGTAGTGGCGCTTTAGGAATGGCGATTTCCAACTTGCTTCAAGCCACAGGAAATTCTACGATTAGAGCAAATTTAGTCAATGATAGAGGGGTTCATATTTGTAAAAGTATATTAGCCTGGCAAAAATGGGCAAATGGAGCGACACCAGAATCAGAAGGAATCAAAGGCGACCATTTTGTCGGCAATTGGTATGTTCATTACTCTAAAGAAGCAGAGAAAAATGTTTACCTTGGAGAAGAAATACAAGAAATGCTTCAGAAATGGGAGAATGGAGACCCAGAAACTGTCAAATTGTGGAAGAAAATGAATGATTGGGTTTATAAGGGTTTTTCTCAAACTTATGAGAAACTTAGTTTGAAATTTGATGTTTTTTATTACGAATCAGAAACTTACAAACTTGGTAAAGATATAGTTGCTGAAGGCCTGAAAAAGAATGTCTTTCATAAAAATAAAGAAGGTGCCATAGTATATGAGCTTCCAGAAGATAAGTTTGGCAAAGATGTTCACGATAATCCCAAGAAAGTAACTCTCTTGCGCACAGACAATACAAGCGTATATATAACTCAAGATTTAGGGACAGCTTTACTTAAGAAGAACCAATATAATCTGGAGCAGTCCATTTATGTAGTAGGTTCAGAACAAGAGTATCACTTTAAGTGTTTGTTTGATATTCTTAAAGCTTTAGATTATTCTTGGGCAAAGGGATGTTATCATCTTTCTTATGGAATGGTTTATCTTCCTGAGGGAAAAATGAAATCCAGAGAGGGTAAGATTGTGGATGCAGACAACCTTATTAAGAAAATGGAACAACTTGCAAAAGAAGAAATTCTAAAACGCAATCCAGAAAATAAGCTTTCAGAGAAAGAAATCAATCATCGCGCTAATAAGATTGGAGTAGGAGCAATTAAATTCTATCTCTTACGGGTAAATCCTTCCCAGGATATCTATTTTAATCCAGAAAAATCAATCTCTTTTGATGGATTTACTGGCCCTTACTGTCAATATGTTTATGCTCGAGCTGCTGGGATTTTATCCAAAGCCAAAGAGTTAAAGATAGAAACAGAGAAAGTCCAAGGAATTGATTTTTCTTTGCTTGGCAGCAATAAAGAGGAACTTTTATTGGTTCAGAAACTTATTCAATTTCCGGACGAAATAAGATTAGCAACCATTGAATTTAATCCTTCCCGGCTCGCCAAATATGTTTATGAAACCGCCAAGGCGTTTAATCAGTTCTATGCTAATTGGCCGGTAATTAATACTGGGAACAAAGAGTTAACAAAGGCGCGGCTAACGCTAGTTAAGGTTACAAGTGTTATTTTTAAGAAAGGTTTAAATCTGTTAGGAATAGAAAGTTTAGAAGAAATGTAAAATATGCCCAGTTTTTTTTAAGAAAACTGGGCTTTTTTTATCTTTATCTTTTGAACGTTAAACTCTATAATGCTAAGATTTTCTAAAAAAATACTTCCTACAATTACTACTACCAGAGGATCTGACTGGAAAACGAAAATAGAAGAAGTAAATAAATTAAAATTAAAAGAAGTAGCTGTTTTCCTTACTTGTCTTGAGAAAAAAGAAAGGAAAGAATTGTATAAATTACTTGAAAAATCAAAAATTTCAAGCATTCCTTTTTTGCATTTAAGAAGTGATATGAGTTTGGAAGAATTAGACTATTTCGTTAAAAATTATAAAACGAAAGTTTTTAATACTCATCCTCAAAAGGAATATCCTTTAATTTATGATTGGACAAAGTACAAAAATATTATTTATATTGAAAATGTTTATCATTTTCCTGACGAAAAAGAATTAAAAAATTTTGCAGGAATTTGCCTGGATTTTACTCATTTGGAAAATGACAGACTTTTAAACAAAAAGAAATTTGAAAATAATAAATCTCTGATTGAAAAATATCCCATAGGTTGTAATCATATTAGCGCCATTAAAAAAACTATTCACATTGATAAAGAGAATAACAAACGGTATGATAGTCACTATTTAGAAAACCTGTCAGAACTTAATTATTTGAAAAAATATCCTTTAAATTATTTTTCAAGATTCATTGCTATTGAGTTGGAAAATAGCATCAAAGAGCAATTGATTATCAAAGCTCATCTGATTAATTTAATTAAATAATTTAATTAACCTTTTCTTTTGAAAATTTCACGAAGAGGGCTTTCAACAACTTGTCAAATTTGACAAAATTTTTGATTTTAGGTAAAATACGACTATTAAAATTGGTACATTTAAAATTGAATAAAAGAGAGAGGAGGGAAGAAGATGTTTTTTGTAAATTTTATTATTGGTGTTATATTTTTTGTTTTGATAATGGTTTTGGTGGTTCCCCTTACTTGCTTTTTAGATATTATTATAGGCAGTGTATCGCTTATTCTATGGTTTATGGGGTTTATGTGCGGAAGAAAAACAAAACCAGAGTTTTTCAAAGGAACAAGATTTATTTTTTCAGAAATACTTCCATCATTGTTAGATGCAATAGTAGAACCTCCGGAAGATTGATTGTTAATCTAAGGCGTGATTATAAATATCGCGCCTTTTACTTTAGATTTTTTGAGGCTTTGACATAATTGTTAATAAAAAAGAAATTTAAAAGCAAAAGTTATTTGGGAGGCAAAATAAAAAAGAAGCAGCTGAAGCGCAAAACAAATTGTTTTGCGCTTTTTTTATTTTTGTAGTAAAATAATCTAAAGAAAACATATGGTTGATTTTTTAAACTTTGATTTAGCTTTAACTTTTAAAATTTTGAGAACAATTATTATTGTCTTTATTGTTTATTTTGGGTTTAATTTTTTGACCAGGATTATCAAGAAAAAATTGATAGAGAAAGCTAAAACAAAAAGAGAAAGAACCAATATTGAAGTTTTTTCTGATATAGCTCATTATGTTTTAATTTTATTCCTATTGATTTTTGCCATTTTATCTTACGCTGGTTCTCTTACTGGAATTGGGGTTGTTGCTGGTTTATTGTCTGCAGCTTTGGGTTGGGCTTTACAAAGGCCAATTAGCGGAATAGCAGGCTGGTTAATGGTTATTATCAAAAGACCGTTTGAAATGGGAGATAGGATAATTATTGGAGATGTTAAAGGGGACGTTGTTGATATTACCTTAACTCATATTCATATCAAGGAAATTGGAGGAACAATAGCTTCGGAAGAAACTTCCGGCAGATTGATTTTAATTCCTAATGCTAAGTTATTTGAGCAGGATATAATCAATTATACAAAACGCGACGAATTTATTTTAGACCAAGTGGGCTTTGCTATAACTTTTGAAAGTGATATTGAGGAAGCTCAAAAAATAGCTATAAGTTCGGCAAAGGAAGTAATGAGAAATTATACAAAAAAAATTAAAGGAGAAATTTATACCCGAACTTATTTTCAGTCAAGCGGTGTTGATATTTTAATTCGTTATCAAAGCTTAACTTCAAAAAGAAATCAGATTTCAAGTGAAATAACTCAGAAAATTTTTAAAAAAGTTAGAATTTCAAAAAATGTAAAATTTGCCTACCAGCATACTGAAATTTCAATCTCAAGAGAGCAAAAGAAGTAATGAAATTTATTGAAAATGGCAAAATTTATTGGACAAAGCACTCCAGAAAGAAAATGCGACAATATCAGTTGTCTGAAAATAGGGTAAAAAGAGTTTTAAAAAATCCAGAAAGGAAAGAGACTGGTATTGCTTCGGGAACAATTGCTCTAATGCAGACCACAGGAACAAAAAAATATCCAAAAGAAATTTGGCTGATGTACCAAATAGTTAAATCAAAAGTTAAAAGTCAAGAGCTAAAAGTTATCTCTGTATGGAGGTATCCAGGAAAAAGCCCAATAGGAAAACCGCCTATTCCAGACGATATTCTTGAAGAATTAAATAGGGAATATAATTGAAACAACATTCAAGGTCGGTAAATAAAAAAAATAAAATTATGTCAAAAAATACCTTAATCATAATTATAGTTATAGCTATTGTCGTTATTGCAGGAATAGTTCTCTTTTCCCAAAAGAAATCAGAAGATTTGCCAGAAGAAATCGCTTTGCAAGAAAACATCTCAGAAATTACTGACGAACAGATTGTTGAACTTTTAAAGGAAAACAAAGACAGCTTGTCTTTTGTCGAAAAAAACAAAGATTTCAAAATACAATTTAAAGCTGTTTTGACTAAAGAAAGCATCTTAAAAGGTCAAGAAGGATCTAATTTCAAAGAAGTTTATCAAGATTTATCTTTAGAAGACAATAGATATATAAGAGTTGATTTAATTAATGCTTTAGCGAATAAAGGATTGATTGCAGTAATAGATACAAAAACCAAAACCGTTCTTAAGGTCTTTGGCAAGCTTTTAATCAAAGGCGGCGTAAAAGTCAAAGAATAAAAACTTACAGAGAACTGTGGATAACTAAGCTGTCCGAGGTCTGACCTCGGACAGCTTTTTTTATATTCAAAATAATGTGTTAAGATAATAAACATATGGTTACTCTAAAAGAAATTAAGAAAAATCCTTTAGTTTTAGAGTTTATTAAGCAGTCAGGAAATACTCTTAAGGTTTTGAAATATACTGACCATGGTTTAGACCATGCAAATTTAGTTGCTAAAAGGGCAAGGCAAGTAGCTAGAGATATTGGTCTTTCAAAAAGAGAGCAAGAATTATCTGCTATTTCAGGATTTTTGCATGATTTTGCCAATTTTCTAAGCCGGGGTTTTCATCATTATTTAGGTTCAATTATGTTTTTAGATATTTTCAAAGATAAATTTCAACCCAATGAATTAGTCAAAATTTCTCAGGCAATTGCCAACCATGATAAATTTGAAATGAAATTTTCAAATTCAATAACTGCTTGTTTAATTTTAGCCGATAAATCCCACGTTCATAAAGAAAGAGTAATAATTAAAGATATGAAAGTAATTAAGGAAGATATTCATAATCGAGTAAATTTTGCTACAACAAAAAGTTACCTAAGGATTAATAAAGCCAAAAAAGTTATAAGTTTGATTTTAAAAATTGATACCAGTTTTATTCCGGTAATAGAATATTTTGAAATTTTTACCGAAAGAATGATTTTTTGCCGCAAAGCGGCAGGATATTTAGGTTATAAATTTGGTTTAGTCATTAACAATTTTAAATTACTTTAAATAGATGAAGTTTATTGCTGATTTTCATCTTCATTCAAAATATTCTCGGGCTACCTCTCCTCGAATGGATTTGGAGAATTTAGATAAAATAGCAAAAACCAAAGGGATCAAAGTTTTGACGATTGGAGATTTCACCCATCCCGAATGGTTTAAGAATTTAAAAGAGAAACTAAAGCCAGCTGAACCTGGACTTTTTAAATTAAAAAATTCTGATTCTGGAACCCGGTTTATTTTAACAACTGAAATAAGTTGTATTTATTCGAAAGGGGGGAAAGTCAGAAAAATTCATATTGTTGTTTTCGCTCCTAATTTTGAAACTGTAGAGAAAATTAATACTCATTTGGGCTGCATTGGGAATTTAGCCGCTGACGGCAGACCAATTTTAGGATTAGACGCTAAAGAGTTAGCTAAAATCGTTCTAAATATTTCCCAAGATTGCTTAATTGTTCCCGCTCACGTAATGACGCCCTGGTTCGGCATCTTTGGCTCAAAGTCCGGGTTTGATTCTGTAGAAGAATGTTTTGAGGATTACTCAAAATATATCTATGCTTTGGAAACAGGTTTATCAGCAAACCCTGAAATGATTTGGAGAATACCCGATGGTCGGAAAGCAACTTTGATATCGAATAGCGACGCGCATAGTTTAGCTAAATTAGGCAGGGAAGTAAATGTTTTTGATACCGAGTTAAGCTATCAAAAAATTTTACAAGCAATAAAAACAAAAGACCCTAAAAAATTTTTATATACTATTGAATTTTTCCCTCAGGAGGGAAAATATCATTATGACGGGCATAGAAAATGTGGGATAAGTTTATCTCCTCAAGAAACAAAAAAATATAACGGAGTTTGTCCGGTTTGCGGAAAACCCCTGACTATTGGCGTTTTAAATAGAGTCGAGCAATTAGCAGATAGGCCAAAAGGTTTTAAACCAGAAAATGTTATCCCTTTTAAAAGTTTAATTCCTTTGGAGGAAATAATAGCAGAATCATTAAAGCTTGGAGTTAAAACAAAAGGAGTTGAAAAAGAATACAAAAATTTAATTGAAAAATTTGAATCTGAATTTAATATTTTACTTGATGTTTCTATCTCTGATTTAAAAGCTGAAACTTTAGCAGAGATTGCCGAAGGAATTAAAAGGTTGAGACAAGGAAAAATATTTGTTGAGCCGGGTTATGACGGGGTGTATGGAAAAATAAAAATTTTTTCAAAGGAAGAAAGAAATACTCCAATAAGGCAGAAAACATTGTTTAAATGATTATTGGTATTCCCAGAGCTTTAATTTATTGGAAAAGACCTTGTTTTTGGGAAATTTTTTTTGAAAATCTTGGCTTTAAAGTTCTACTTTCTCCTCTTACGAATAAAGAAATTATCCAAAAAGGAACAATGGTATCCGACCCAGAAACCTGTTTTTCAAATAAAGTCTACTGGGGTCATTTGTTATCCTTAGAGGGAAAATGTAATTTTATTTTTGTTCCGAGGTTAAAAACTAACAAAGAAAAACTTGAGTATTGCCCAAAATTTTTTGCCTTGCCGGATTTAGCTAAAATTTTAGTAAAAACTCCGATTTTAACCGAAACTTTTGATGAAAGGAGAGAAAAATTTGAAAAAACTCTTTTGAAATTAGGAAAAAAATTGAGAAAAAATAAAAAAGAGGTAGAAAGAGCGAAAAAGATTGCTTTTTTGAAAGAAAAAGAATTAGAAAAGAAAAAACAAAAAGAATTTTTTGAAAAAATTGAATCTAAAAAACCGAAAATAGTTTTAGTTTCTCATCCTTACAATTTATATGACGATTATATTAATTTAAGAATAAAAGATAAGCTGGGGGAATTAGGAGCTGAAGCGATATTCATAGACGAAGTTCCAAATCCTAAAACTCAACACCCAATCAAATCCCAAGTCCCAAGCCCTGATATTCAATTCCATTGGGAATTTGGCAAAGAAATAATGGAGAGAATTAGTATGATATTAGACTATGAAATTACTGGAGTGATTGAGCTCTCTTCTTTCCAATGTGGCTGCGATGCTGTATTAAAAGAATTCGTGGAAAGAAAATTTAAAAAAAATAAAATTCCTTTTTTATATTTAATAATTGATGAACATACCGGAGAAGCTGGCATCCAAACCAGGTTGGAAGCTTTCATTGATACATTAGGATTATGAGACCAATAATAACTTTTGCTAGATGGGGGAATTACACCATTGTTTTTAAAACTCTTTTCGAGCAATTGGGTTTAAAAGTTGTTTCTCCAGAAAAAACCAATCAAGAAACGATTGCTCAAGGAGTTAAAATCGCTCCTGAAATGTATTGTTTTCCTTTAAAGGTAAATCTAGGAAACTATTTATCAGCAATTAGAAGAGGAGCTAATACCGTCTTTATGGCTACTAGTTTAAGCGGTTCCTGCCGTTTAAGATATTATGGAGTAGTCCAAGATAAATCTTTGTCAGAAGCAGGATATAAAGTTAATTTTATTACCTTTGACCAAAGCCCAAGAGCTCTTTATTTGAAAATAAAAGAAGTTTCTGGAGCTTCTTTTTGGCAAATTTTAAAAGCAGTTTATTTCGCATTTAAAGAGTTGAGATTTATTGAGAAACTTGAAAAAAAAGGACAATATTTCCGGCCAAGAGAGAAAAAAAGGGGTGAAACTGATACAATTTTAAGAGAAACTTTTTTTGATTTGGAAAATATTAAAAATTTTAAAAAATTTTCAGAATTAAAGAAAAGAACCTTTGAAAAAATTTCCGAAATTGAGATTGATAAGAAAAAAGATATTCCAAAAGTAGCTTTAATTGGAGAAATTTACACAGTATCAGATTCAGCAATAAATTTTGAAGTTGAAGAAAAATTAGGTAGAGAAGGAATAGAAGTGCATCGGGAAATGGATCTTACTTATCATTTGAAAAAAGCAATTTTCCCTTGGAAGGATTGGACAATTCAAAACAAGATAAATCCTTATTTGAAGTCCACCGTTGGTGGACACGGCAGAGATGCGATTTATGAAATGCTAAATTATGTAAAAAAAGATTTTGACGGAATAATCCATTTATTGCCAATGTCATGTATGCCAGAATCCACTATTAGGCCGATTTTGGAGAAAATTCATTTACAATCAGGCATTCCTTTTTTATCATTATCTTTAGACGAGCAAGTTGGTGAAGCTGGGGTTGACACTCGGTTTGAAGCTTTTGTAGACGTAGTAAAAAATCATCATAATAAAAAATGAAAACATTTTTAGGTCTAGACGTTGGTTCTATTTCCACTAATTTGGTTTTAATTGATGAAAAAAATCAGGTTTTAAGTTCTCTTTATCTTAGAACCGAAGGAAATCCAATTAAAGCCATTCAACAAGGATTAAAGGAGTTGAAAGAGCAAGTAGAACAAAAAAAGGCAAATGTTGAAATAGCCGGAGTAGGGACTACTGGTTCGGCTCGATATTTGGCAGGAGTAATTACAGGGGCTGATTTAGTTAAAAATGAAATCACTGCTCATGCTAAGGGAGCTAGTTTTTTTATTCCTGATGTTAGAACAATAATTGAAATTGGGGGACAGGATTCAAAAATTATAATTTTAGAAAATGGAGTGGTTGTGGATTTTGCCATGAATCTTTTGTGCGCTAGTGGAACTGGGAGTTTCTTGGATGCCCAGGCTAATCGACTTAAAGTTCCGGTAGTAAAATTTGGAAAACTTGCCTTAAAATCAAAAAATCCAACCACTATCGCTAGTCGGTGCACTATTTTTGCCGAGTCAGATATGATTCATAAACAACAAATTGGTCACAAAACAGAAGATATTGTAGCCGGACTTTGTCAGGGAATGGCAAGAAATTTTCTAAATAATGTAGCTAAAGGGAAGAACATAAAACCTCCTATTGTTTTTCAAGGAGGAGTTTCTGAAAATTTAGGAATGAGAAAAGCGTTTGAAGAAGCTTTAGATGAAAAAATTATTGTTCCGCCTTATAATACAGTAATGGGAGCATTTGGAGTGGCTTTATTGATAAAAAAAATTGCTCCTCAAAAACCAAAATTTTTAGGTTTTGAAGTTTCTGATAGAGATATTAAATGCACTTCTTTTCAGTGTAATGGTTGTCCGAATAGATGCGAAGTGATTGAAGCTAGAATTGATGGGAAAATAGTAGCTCGCTGGGGAGATAGATGCGGCAAATGGAGTAATTTATCAATGAATATTTAATATGTTAATTTTATATATTTTAATTTTTATTATCTCTTGCGGGCTTTTGGTTTTCTCGGGCAAAACTACCGTTAAATCTTTAACTAAAATTGCTCACTTTTTACAGTGGAAGGAATTTATTGTTGCCTTTATTTTAATGGCTTTTGCTACTTCAATTCCCGAGCTTTTTGTTTGCATTACTGCTGCTTTAAATAAAATTTCTGAACTTTCCTTAGGTGTTATTTTGGGCTCAAATATTATTAATTTAACTTTGCCTATTGGAATAGCAGTTTTAATTTTAGGAGGATTGGAAGTAGAAAGAGAAACTGTTCGCCGAAATTCAATTTTTGTAGGAATAATCGCTCTATTACCTTTGCTTTTACTTTTAGACGGAGGGCTTTCCAGAATTGACGGCTGTATTTTACTTTTAGCTTTTGGATTTTATATTAGTTGGCTTTTTGACAGAAAAGAGCTTTTTACTAAGATTTATGAACAAAACGGAGAAAATCAGAAAAATAAAGGCAGAAAAGCTTTGAAGAGATTTTTAAAGGATTTGGGAATTTTTTTAGGTTCAGTTATTTTACTTTTAATAGCTGCCCAGGGAATTGTTAAATCAGCTTCCGCAATGGCGAACCTTGCGGGTATTTCTTTAGGCGTTGTTGGAATACTTATAGTTGGAGCGGGGACCTCTTTGCCTGAGATTTATTTTTCCATTCAAGCTGGAAAAAACAAAAAATCCCCAATGATTTTGGGAAACATAATGGGAAGCGTAGTGATTAATTCAACTTTAATCTTAGGAATTGTTAGTATAATTTCGCCAATTAAAATCATTAACTTTTCTCCTTATTTTCTTTGTCAAATTTTTCTTTTAATTTCTGTTTTCATTTCTTTTCTTGCAATAAGAACAGGAAATAAAATTTCTAAAAAAGAAGCGATTCTTTTAATTTTAATCTATATTCTTTTCTTTATTCTTGAAATTAAGCACATTTAATTTGGAGTCCATTTAATTAAATTTCCTTTGATTTCAAATTTTCCTTCCAAGAATTTTTCAATTACCCAGATATTCGTTTTACAGTGCTCTGTAATCTCTGAAACCGAAACCTGGCTTTTACCGTGCGCTAAAGCCATAAAAGGTAAAATTTGATCAGCTAAATGTTTATCCAAACAGGCTTGAGATTTTTGTTCTTTTAATAATTCTAAAGCCGCTTCTTTTCCAACGTCTTCAGTTCTTTTTCCTAATTTTCCTAAATTATCCGTACCAATTATTGTATTTTCAAATAAAGCTGTCAAGCAAATCTGGCTTCCCGGAGATTGTGTTTGATAATATTCCCTCTTTTCTTCTATTGGTAATTTTAATTTTCCTAAAACTTCTCTTGTGCCTGCCATCTGTCTTTCAGCAACTTTTTTATCTTTCAAAGAATTGGAAGCCCCGGAAATTACCAGAATTTTTGAAAATTGACCTCTTTCAACCAAATTTAAAGGTTTTAAATTGCAGGGAAGTATTTTTATTATTACTTTAGCTCCGCCTTTAGGATAATAACCTCTCTGAAGAATATTGAGCTCAATTTTTATTCCCATTTTTTCTAAAATTTTCAAAAATACAGAGCTAAAATAATCTATAGTAGGAGAGAAAGGAACATCAGTTCCACCGCCGTCAAAAATGATTTTTACGGGTTCTGAGCTTTGCAGGGCTGCTGGAATTAATGTTTGCAACGCTAAAGTAATACTGCCTGCAGAAGGAATTTTTATATGAAGGTCTTCAGCCTTAATTTCTCCCGGATAGAATTTTATTTCCTCGGAACCTAATTCGTCTCCTTGCAAATAACCATTACAGAGTTGAGATAGAGCTTGAATTCCCAAAAGATGCTGAATAGCAAGACCAGGTTTTGGACGATTACTTCTTATGTTAAAAACACGACAAGGTTTTTTAAATATTGCTGAAAGCGCTGTTGCTACTCTTAATATAGCTCCGCCTCCTTCGTATTTTGAACCATCTATTTCAATTATTTCTTCTGGCATGTTAAATTTTTTTAATTAAGTTATTTTAGCATCTTAATTTAACATATGCTACAATTAAAATAAATTTATGGAAATGGACACTGCTTACAAACCGCAAAAAAGCGAATTAAAGATTTATGAGTTTTGGGAAAAACAAGGGTATTTTACTCCCAAGATTAATTCTTCTAAGAAACCATTCGTGATTATTATGCCGCCTCCAAACGCTAATGGAGTTTTACATATTGGCCATGCTGTTTTTGTTACAGTTGAAGATATTATGGCGAGATTTCATCGGATGAAGGGGGAAGCAACACTTTGGCTTCCTGGAGTTGACCATGCAGGCATTATGACTCAAGTAGTCTATGAAAAGGAATTAGCTAAGATTGGAAAGACAAGATTTGATTTAGGTAGGGAAGAATTTTGCAAAAAAACTTTTGAATTTACGATGAAAAATAGAGAAAGGATTGAAAACCAGCTTAGAAAATTAGGCACTTCTTGTGATTGGAGCAGGAAAAAGTTTACATTAGAGCCTCAAATTAGCAAAGCAGTTTATTACACGTTTGAAAAACTTTATAAAGATGGGCTTATTTATAGAGGTGAACGCATTATAAATTGGTGTCCTCGTTGTGAAACTGCTCTTTCAGAGTTAGAGGTTAAACATAAAAATCAATCCGCTAAATTAAGTTTTATTAAGTATCCAATTGTAGATTCTCAAGAGTTTATTATTGTTGCTACCACTAGGCCAGAAACAATGTTAGGAGATACAGCGGTTGCGGTTAATCCTAAAGATAGCAGATATAAAACATTTTTAGATAAAAAAATTCAGATTTACTTGCCGCTGACGAAAAGAGTAATTCCTTTAATTGCTGACGAGAGGGTAG